>JAEEGK010022148.1_pt1 | contig 13379 bp, 10 predicted proteins | sample 8958771 | NCBI WGS metagenome assembly JAEEGK01 (sample SAMN16246547, study PRJNA631951) | gut metagenome | biome: gut microbiome; feature: rumen; material: SC-attached | host: Bos | place: Iran: Karaj | collected 2018-10 | reverse complement strand
ATCCCCAATCCCCAATCCCCAATCCAAATATGTCATTATATTGAATATATAAAATAATATAATAATAACATAAAAAAAAATATTATTAATTTAAATTAAAATTAAATAAAAATAAATATATAATAAAAAATAACATAATTAATTAATAATTGTAACCAAAATGTCAGCAGATTTTGACTATTATGAAGTTTTAAATCTCAAAAGAAATTGTAGTCAAGAGGCAATAGCCGAAGCATATCGTCGATTAGCATTAGAATATCACCCAAAAGTAACAACTCCAGAAAAAGCAGCAATAAACGAATATAAATTTCAACAAATTGCAGAAGCTTATGAAGTATTATCAGACTCAAACAAAAAAAACATATATGACATATATGGTAAAGATGGTTTATATAACGGAATTTTAGATAAAAATAATCATAAAACCGAACCATATAAATTTTCAGGAAACGCTCATAAAATATTTGAAAAATTTTTCGGAACATCAAACCCATTTGCTTTAATAAAAGATGGTAAAAAAAATATAGAATCTGAATATTCAGCAGTTACCTCAAATTATGAAAAAAAAGATGCTGATTTAAAACCAGGTGAAACAAAAAAAGGAGAGTTACCCCCTATAGATGTTGAATTATATTGTACATTAGAGGAACTTTATAATGGATGTACAAAAACAGTTAAATATAAAAAATGTAATTTAAGTTTAGATAATAAAAGTCAAGAAGAAAAAGAATGTTGTATAGATGTTGAAATTCTTCCAGGTTATGATAAAACAACTGTTATTCCATTTAAAGAATTAGGTAATGAAGCTCCTGGAATGAAAACAAGCGATTTACTTATTCATATTCGTGAATGTAATAATCCATGTTTTAAAAGAGTAAATAAAAATGATTTAATTTATATTCATAAATTAAATTTAGCTGATGCTCTAAATAGTGAACCTGTTAAATTAACTACATTAGATAATAGAAAAATTGCAATTAGTATGGATGAAATAATTGCACCACAAACAATAAAAGTTGTAAAAAATGAAGGAATGCCTATTTATCAAAAAGAAACTAATGTAAGAGATATGAGAATTAAAAAAGGTGACCTTTATATTAAATTTGATATAGAATTTCCTGAATATATTAATCCTGAAAAAAAAGAAGAAATTATTAAATTACTTGATGAAGAATAAAATAAATTGGAATATAATAAGAATATTAATAAATTTATTTATAAAATAATATATAATAATAATAATTTTTATATAAAAATAAATTTTATATTTAATTTATATTTTAATATTTAAATTAAATAAATTTCAATTTTTGATAATTTATAAACATTTTTAAAAAAAAATTTTAAAATGAATAATATTATTAATTTAAAAAATATAAATTAATGATTTTATAAAAATAAAAATGATATAATAAAATAAATTAAATTTTTAGTTATAAAAGTTAAATAAAAAAATTAGTTAATAAAGATAAAATAAAATTGAAATAATTAATATTTAATTAAATTTATAAATAAAATATTGAAATATAAAAGTGAAAAACTTAAAAATTAATTTATATTATTTAAAATCGTAATATTATTTTTTAAAAATAATTTAAAATTTTATAAGCAAACAAAATTAAAAAACAATAGCTTTAAAAAATAAAAATAAAATATTTTAATGTTATTTAATAAATAAATTAATAAATATTTTTTATAAAATTAAATAAATTAATATAGAAAAATGAAAAAAAAATTGATAATATTTTATAAATTTTGATTTATTGGAAAATTATAATAATTAATTAATAATGTATTATTTGATAAAATAAATAAATAGTAAATATTTTTATTAATTTAAATAATAAATTTATATTATTATTTATATTATAATTTATTATAATAATTTAATTTTAAATAATAATTTTAATCAAAATTTTAAAGCTATATTTATAAATATAATAATAATTCTTTTTATTTTTAAGTAATTATTTATTTATATTTTTTTTACTAATTTATATAAATATCTTTTATTATGAATTTTTATAAAAAGATTAATGAATAATTATAATATTCTATTTTTTTAGAACATAATAATATCGAATAATTTAGTAATAAATTTTATTATAAAATAAATAAATTCTTCCAATATAAAGTATTTATAAATATTGAATATGATTATTTAAAGTATAATAGATATTTATATAATTAAAAAAAATACGAAAATATTTCATTTTTTTTACACTTAAAAATATACATATTATTAGAAATTATTTACATAAAATTTATTATATTTTAAGATTAAAATTATTATAAGTAATTTTAAATAACCATATTTTCAATTTTACTTTGAAAAGTTTTATTTTCAGTATTAATTAAAATATTTGTATTTTTATTTTGATTTGAATTATTATTCAAAAAACAAATTGTATTATTATTTAAAACATTAAAATTATCTTCAACTTTTTTCTTTTCAACAACATTTTTCATCATTTCCGTAAATTCATAAAAATTAATATGACCATCTTTATTTAAATCAATTTCATTTATCATATTTTTCCAAACAGATTCCTTTGTATTAACATTTCCTTCTTTTAAAATAGATTTTAATTCCTTAGCACAAATTCTTCCATTTTTATCTTTATCAAAAAAATCAAAAGCCATTTTTAAGTTTTTTTCAGTTAATAATTTTTCTTTATTAATTGTAGCTCTTATGAACTCATCAATTTCAATAAAACCATTATTATCATTATCTATATTTTTCATTAAATTATCTGCACTAGATAAATCAACATCACCATTAGAAATTCTTGTTAAACCTGTCATTAATTCTTCTTTAGTTAAACGTCCATCATTATTAGTATCAAAATACATAAAAACATCTTTTAATTCTTGAATTTCTTCTATAGAACATAAATTATGCACTAAATAAGCTAAAGTAGCTTGTTGTAATTTTTGTTCAGCTCTAAATTCAATAATATTATTTATAATTTTAGTTAAATTTTTTTCTTTAATTTTATTGTCTTTATGTTCTAGATTTAAATCATTTATTTTAAACCAATTATGTTCTAAAGCTTCTTTTGCACTTAATCTTTTTTGAGGGTCTAATTCTAATAATTTGGTTATTAAATCTTTTGCTTCATATGAAATTTCATCCCAAATTGAATGATTAAATGAATAATGACAAAATAAAATTTTTCTGAAAATTTCATCTTCATCTCTTCCATAAAAAGGAGGTGACCCACTTAATAAAATGAATAAAATTACACCACATGACCATAAGTCACATTTTTCATTATAGGAATTTTTTAGTACTTCAGGTGCGATATAAAAACTTGTTCCAATTTGTTCATTTAACATTTTTGATTGAAATAATTCGCATGTTCCAAAATCAATAACTTTTATTTTAAAAAAATCTGAATCTTTTTCATTATTTGATTCTATTAAAATATTTTCTGGTTTTAAATCTCTATGAATTATTCCATTTTCATGACAAAAATTTATTGCACTTAAAAGTTGCCTCATAATATTTGCAGCGACCCTTTCTGAAAATTGTTTAACTTCTATTAATCTATCAAATAATTCTCCACCTGTGCATAATTCTGATATAACAAACATATTTTTTTTATATTTAAAAAATTCATATATTTTTAAAATATTTGGATGATTTAATCCTTTTATTAATTCTATTTTTTTAGAGACTTTTTTTTCATTTGATGATTTTTTTATTTTTATTATTTTCATTGCTCTTTCTTGCTTTGTAAATATGTTTTTTACTTTGTAAACTTTTCCATATCCACCTTCACCTAAATATTCAAGTAATTCATATTCTTTAAAAGGATCTGCTTTTAATTTTTTAACAAAAATTCCGGGGTTAATTTTTATATCATCAGAAGATACAATTTTCTAAAATAAAACAATATTAAAATTAATTTTACATTTATTATTATTTTATGATTTGATTGAATACATCCCATTTTTTTTTGATTAATAACACAATAATAAAATAATATTTGTGATTTAATTTTAAAAATTTTTAATATTTTTGTAATATTATATTTTTTAATATTAAGATATAAAAATTAATAATTTAATTTTATTTTTTAAATTAAAAAAATTGTAATTTTTTAGTTTAATTAAATTATGTCTTTGGAAAATGCATTTGATTTATTTGAAAATATTCATAAAAATTGTTTATCTTATTTAAATAATTTTTCCAATTTAATAAATAATAATAATTTTATTTACAATAAAAATAACAAAGACAAAATTAAAATTTTGATATTAAATTTACGTTTATCACTCCAACAAATTTTAAATATTTATAACAAAAATATAAAAACATATGAAAATATGTTAAAAAAATACGAAAATGATATTCGATTTTATATAAAAAATTATTATAAAATTAATTTAAGAAAAGAATTAATAGAAAATAAAATAAATTCTTTACAAAAAAAAGAAAAAGAATATGAATCATTAAAAAAATTAACAAATTGTTATTTAAAAAATGGCGAATTTATTTTCGTTGATAATAAAGATAATGCAATTGATATTTTAAGAATGGAAAATTCAAATTTAAAAAAAACTATAAATGAATTAGAAAATAAAATAAATAATTTAAATGAATTAAATTTTAATAATAAAAAAACAATAGATGAACTTAAAAATAATAGTAATTCTTCAATTAATATAAATATAAATGATATTTCAAATTCAAATTTAATTATAAATAATACAGTCAATAGTCCAAATGAAAATAAAAAAAAATTATTAAATAAAATTAAACCTTTTTTAAAAAAACAACAAAAACATTTTTCTCCTAAAAATAAAATAAATATTAAAACAAATTTATTTAAAAATAGTAATTCACATTTAAAATTTTATTCTGATTTAAATACAACAAGAAAAAAAAAATCTATTGATTTAAATATAATAAATAAAAATATTACAAATGTAAGTTCATTTAAAATGATTAATAAAAATAGTAAAACAATAAATCAAAATAAAATAATAAAACGAAATATTAAAAATATTATTAATGTAGATTTATTAAATAATATTAATAATAATGAAAAAATAAATAAAAGTATAAAAAATTTATTTATTAAAAAAAATAATTTTCAAAATTTTTTAACTAGTTTTCATAATCATACAAGTACAAATAGTTTTATTAATAATAGTAATGAAAATTCTTTATCAAAAAGTAATAAAAATTGTAAAACATTAAGAAATTCATTTAAAGAAAATTCAATAAAATCTAAATATAAAAAAAGAATAATTACAAAAAAATAATTTTTGTATAAATAAAATTATTTAAATATTAATTTTTCTTTAATTAAATTTAATTAATATTTAATTTTTATAATAAAAATGGAAATTGAAATTCCTTTGAATGAAAATTTAAATAAAAATATTTTTAATAAAAATAATAAAATAAACAAAAAAAAAATAAATTTATTAAAAAATTCAGAAAATAATAATAAAAATGATGAAAAAATATTAAAAAAAAGAGAAAGAGAAAAAAATAATTCATTTAATTTTTTAAATAAAATAGAAAAAAAAATGAATAATTTAAAAATAACAGAAAATAAATTCGAAAAAAATAATAAAAAAATAAATGTTTTTAATATTTTTCCAAAATTTGAAAAATCAAAAAATATTTTTAATAATTTTTTCCCTACAATTTTTCCAAATTATTACAACAATCAAATAAAAGAAGAAATAATAAATTATCAAATAAATTTAATATCAGAAAATTTTCAAAAAATCAAAGAAAAAAAAGATAAATTAAAAAATTTTTCAAAAGAAGATATTTTAATAAATAATAATCTTCTATCAACATATGATAATTACATAAGAAAAAATGGAGAATTTATAAATTTCGGAGATAATTATTACACAGAAAGTGAAGATGAAAAAAGTGAAAGCGATAGTAATGGAGAAAATAATTCAAAAAACACCTATCCAGAAAATGAAAGTGAAAGCGAACATAATTTTTATAATAATTCAAGCGAAAATGATTATGATGATTATGATAATAATAATGATTATTTTGAAAAATCAAATCCAATTGAAATATTAAAAAAAAATAATATAAAATATAAATAAAAACTTTATTTTTTATATATATAAATTAACAATTTATTAATTAAATTTAATTTAATTTTAAATTAAATGTATTCTATAAATTCAATTCAAAATTATGATGAATTACCAAATTTCAATCCAAATGAAAATATTTTAGAATTAATGCGCGAAATAACAAAAGCATTTAAATATGATTATGATTGTACAATAAAAATAAAAGCAATTACAGATTTTAGAAGATTAAGAAAATTTCATAAAGAATATTTTTTTGTAACATTTGATAATATTCACAATAGACTTTTAGATAAAACATTAAATAATCAATATGAAAAAAATGAATTTTTATTGTATTATATTATTTATTTCATGAATGAAATAATTATTTATAATTCTACTGAAATGCCTTCTGAATGGGTAGAAGATATATTTTATTCTATAGAAAAATATGTTTTTAACCCTATTGAAAAATTAAAAAATATTTCAAGAGAAGCGCTTCAAAATATTGCAACTGAAATTCAATGCACAGAAAAAGTAAAATGTTTTTTTAAAAAATTAGAACATTGCGATAATGAAAGTGCGAAATATTATTATAATTTATTACATTTATTTGTTGAAAATACTGAAGAAATATGTTTAATTAATATGTATGAATGGAATTTAATAATTAATGATATTAAAAATAATAAAGATATTTGTAATTATAATTTAGCGTTTAAAGCTTTAATTAAAGAAATTAAAAATCATTTAGATAAATGTAATTATTTTGAAGATTTTACTAAAACTTTAACACAAGAAAATAAAGAATTTGTTATTGAAAGTTTGAAATAAATTTTTAACTTAAAATTAAAATATATAATTAATATATTAATTATTTTAACTAAAATAAATATGAAATATTAATTATTTAAATTATAAAAATTAATAAAAATTTTTTAATAAAATTAAATAATATTTATAATTTATAAATATTAATATTATACTAATAATATAATCATCAAATTTTATTTATATTTCTACACTTATATTTTATTAATATTTTTTCAAAAAAGTAATAAAATTTTAATATTTTATTAATTATATTTCATTAGATGATTGTTCAATAATTTGTTTAATTACATCTTCTGATAAATTTTCATCTATTTTATTTAAAAATGAACATTTTTTAGATCTTATTATATATTCTCTTTCAAAATAAATTGAAATAAAACTAAAAATATAACAAAATCCTTTAAATATATTTAAATAATAAAATGATTTTTCATGATCATTATTTATAATATAATAAATTATATTTATTATAATTAGAAAAAAAGAAATAAAAACATTTATCATATAAAATCGAATAAATTTTAATCTTTTTGTATAAATTCCATAAAAACCAAAAATAACAATAAAAATAATTGATAAAAAATTAATAATATTTGTTATATTTATAATAAAAGGTTTAAAAAAAATTATTTCTTTAAATGAATATTTTGTTAATTTTTTAATATTATAAAAAATAATATTTGAAATTTCCAATATAATTAAAATTAATAAAAATGAGACAGTAAAAATACGATTTATTTTATGATTCATATAAATAATAATTTAATTTTATTAATTATATTAAAATAAAATATTAAAATAAATTTATTATATAAATGAATTAAATTAAAATAAAATATAGAAACAAAATTATCTCATAAAAATTAATAAAAAAATTAAAAACTCTTTGATTTCTAATAATAAAAACTATAATTTAATCAAAATATAATTTTTTATTATTATTATATATTCTATATAATATTAAATAAATAAAAAAAAGTTTGTAAAAAATACTCTTACTTTTATATATAAATTTATTATTCAAAAATTTAAAATTAATTATTCAATTTTAATAACATAACAAGATAAATTATCCCAAGCACCTCTATCTAAAGCAGTTTTTATTATACTTTCAACAATAATTTGAGTTATATAATAATTAATATATTTCATTTTATTATTTTCAATCATTTCAATTAAATCTTTCATATCTTTTTCTTTAATAACATCCCAAACACCATCTGTAGCTAAAACAATATAATTTGGAAAATCTTTTTCTATTTTTAACTCAGTTCTTGAAATAAAAGGTTCACATCTCACACCTATATTTTTAAATTCAAAATCTCCAAAAGCTCTAGTTATCATTAATTTACCATTTACTCTATTATTAATAATATACCCCCCTGAATTTTTTATTCTATTTCTTTCCATCGCATTATCAGCTCTATGATCAAATGTTAGTCGAGTTATATTATTTCTATTAAATAAAACAGCTCTAGTGTCACCTACATTAGCAACATAAATTATATATTTATCTAAATTTTCTATTTGTTTACTTTCTTTTGTTAGTAAAATTATTGTCCCAGTTGAACCTATTTCTGTAATATTAGATGATTTTAAATCATTGTCTATTATATAAAAACTTTGTTTTAAGGAATCAAAAATTTTATCGGGAATGTTATTATCGTATTTACTGTTTGTGTTGTATATTTTTTTTAAATATTTATCATAATGTTGTTGTAAGAATTTTGCTATTGAATCATCTCCATGTCCATCAAATAATGTAAATAAATAATTATCACTGTTGTTATTAAAATTTTCTATAGATTTTCCTTTATCTTCCATTAATTCTTTAAATCTAATGTTTGGTTCTTCTTTATATGAAAATTCAATATTACTTTCAGGTATATCAATTGTGTATTCTTTTCTTAAATTAATTTTTTCTACTAAATAAGTTGATTTTTTTTCTTTTTGATTGTTGTTTATTATTTTTATATTATTATTATTTTTATCATTATTTGAATTTTCATTATTATTATTTTCATTAATAAATGTATTTAAATTTTTATTACTATTAATTTTCCCTGAAAAAGTTAAATCACAAGGATTTTCAATATTGGTATTATCATTTCCAATAATTTTATTTTTTTCATTATTTATTTCATTTTCTTCTTTTAAATCATTATTGTCATAATTATATAAATTTTTTTTAACTTTATCTAAATTGACGTTAATGTTATTTAAAATTTTATTTATATTATCTCCATCAACTTTTGTTGTTTGAGAAACTAAATTATTTCTGTTTTTTCTTTTAAAATGAGAGGGAGGTGAAAAAGCAGAATTTCGAGGGATAACATTAAATAAAGTATTATTTTTTTCTTTATAAGTTAATCTTTTATTTGGGAATCTAGAATAAAATTTTTGAGAATTTGGTTCATTATTATTAAAATTTATATTTATTTTTTGGGCTAAAATCATCATATTTGGTTCATTATCTGAATACATATTAAAATTAATATTAACTGAATTTTTATTTGCTGAATTTGGATTTTTATTATTAAACAAAGATTTTTTATTTGTTGTTTTTTTAGATGAATTAGACATTTATTTATTTTTTTATATAATTTAATTATTTTTACTAATTATAATTTTTTTTTAAAAAAATATTATTATTAATATTATTAATATAATAAATAATATATTATTAATTATTTAAATATAAATAAATTAATCTTGTTTTGATTTAACATTTTTATTAATTGGATTATTAATATGATTTCTATAATTTTTATTAAATTGATATGCAAAAGAATTTTTATAATATTTTATATTATAATTCGGATCAGAATTTTTTTCTTTTAATTCTTTTTGATGAATATGAATTAACAATAAAACAACTTCAGATAAAAAAACAACAATTGTTACAACTAAAGTTAAAATATAAGTATAAGATTCATTTAATTTAAATACTCTTTTTCCTAAAAAATATGCTCCATAAACTAACAAAAAAAATGAACCAATCATACTAATTCCTCTATTTAATGAATTTAATGAATTATCTTTTATATTAAAAGTATTTTTATTATTCAATTTTTCATCATTTTCTTTTTGTTTTTTATAAATTTCATAATTTTTTTCCATTTCTTCAAGATTTAAAAAAGGATTTGGTCGATTTTTAATAATTTTATCTTTTTTTAAAATATTATCATTTAAATATTTTTCATTTTCTAATTTTTCTTCTTTTTCTTTTATTTCTTTATTTGGATATTGACAAACATGAACATTTTGATAATATTTACTTTCTGAACTTTTTAAAATATTTTTCCATTCAGTATCTGAAAATGTAATATTAATATTATTTAATTCTTTTCTTAATAATTCCATTTCATCTAAAGCAATTAATTGTAAAGGACAATAATATTTACATCCAAAATGAATATCTTTTATTTTATTTATTAATTCTCTTATTTTTTCATTTATCAATAAATAAAACATATTTAATTTAATAATAAAATTTAAAATAATTTTCTTATAAAAAATAATTTGAATTCATATATAATATAAGTTAATATAATTAAAATATTCATATAATTTATTCATAAAAAAAATTAATGTATGAAAAAAAATCGAATTCAAAAAATAAAAATATAGAACAAAAAGATATTAATAGATTATTAACATTTTCTACTCTACCTAAAACATATTTAGGTCACATTAAAAAAGAAAAAATAAAAGACCAAAAAAATTCCACATCATCAAAAATAAAATTACATAAAAATTCAAAAAAATTATTAATAAAAATTCCTCATTTTGAAAGTTCTTCTACTCTTAGAACTTCAATTCATTTTTTTAAATTTCCAACTGAGCCTCGATTTACAAATCTTCATTCATATTCAACATCATCAAACTTTTTTCATGATTCAAAATCACATAAAAAAATTCCAAGATTATATGGAACAATGGGAGAATCTGAAAGAAAATCATTATTAATTAAAAAAAATGATAACCCCGATCCAGCTAGATATATAATAAAAGATAATTTTGATTATAATATTCTCAAAAAAAAAGGATATTCAATAAATTCTTATAGAAATAAAAACAGTAATTTAAATAAATTTCCTGGTCCAGGACAATATAAATCGAAAATTAATTTTTGGATGAAAAATGAACAATGTACTCTTAAACATAGACCCCCCTTTTATTTAATGGATAAAATTAAGTTATTAACTGGGGTTTCTCCTCAAAAATATAAAATTAAATATCGAAGTACGGAAAATAATAGATATAATGGAGTTGGATTTGGATATGGAAATAAAAGTAAACTTAATATATCTGATAATCCTGGACCGGGAAATTATAATTTACCTAGTTGTTTTAATATGAAAAGAAGAAAAGTTCCTTTAAATTAATTTTTTTTATATTTGTTATTTAAGTTATTTTTGTATTTTATTTAAAGATATATATTTAAATGCATAAAAATTTTTATAAAATTTCAATATAAAATTCTAATGAATTAAATATTTAATTTAATTAAAAAATAACTAATATAAAAATAAAATAAATAAATAAATAAAAAACTTTAAAAATGTTTTTAGCTTCTTCTTTAAATGATAAACTTAAAAAAACAATGATTGAAATGGAACCAGAAACTCAACAAACATGTTTATTTCCTTATAAAAAACCATTACCAAATGCAGCTATAGTTACAGTTCATAAGCATGATCTTCAAAACACGTTTGATTCAGCTCAATTACAAAATTTATCTAAAAAAGAATGGGAAAATACTTTTACTCTTCAAAAATTACATAAAAAATGGAATGAAAAATTAAATTTAAATTTCAATACAAATTTTAAAAAAATTAGTGATGATATAATTAGTGAAGAAACAAAAGAAAAGAAAAAATATATTAAAAATTTAGTTGACCCTGATATTTTAGAAATTAAAAATAAAAGATGGAATAAAAGTGTCAATCCTTTAGAAAAAAATAGACCAGAATTAAAACAAACAATTTTTGAGGTAACACATAATTTAGAAAATTCAAAAGTCACCCCATTAAAAGATCATATAGTTGAAGAAGGAGTTGACACAAGAAATTACACATATTTTAATGATTTCAACGAAAAATGGAATAATTCAACATTTTTTGATAATTCCGAAAAAAAAAATTTATATGCTACTACAAGAGATTTAGCATTTGAAAACACAACTAAATATTGGAGAAATACTGAATATGATAGATACACTCAAGAACAATTACCTATTTCATTAGGTAGAAAAAATTTTGAAAGTCCTAGATATTATAAAAGATATAGATCTCCCGAACAATTATATAATTATTATTATAAAACTATGCAAAAAGTTAAAGATTTAACTTGGTTAGAAAGAGAAAAAGTTTTAAAAAATTTAGTTCATTTATATCCTAGAAATTATCCTGAAAAAATTAATAGTTTAGCTAATAAAGAATTAAAAGAATTGTATAATGAAAAATTCAATGAATTAATTGGAAAAAAGAAAAGACTTCATACAATAGAAAATAAAAAACATTGGAAAGATGATGAAATAACTGAAAAAATTCAAACAATTAGTAATTGGAATAATATAAAATGGTTTAATCCTATTTCTTTAGATTATGATGAAAAAAATGAAACTTATAATGATTTTAAAAGAAGAAAACTTTTAAAACCTTTAGTTAATAAGGGTTTATCTATAATGAAAGAAGAAGAAAATATTAAAAATAAAAACATCGAAGAATTTAAAAAACAATTGAGAAAAAAAATGATGCAAAAAAAAAATATTATGAATTTTTATAATACTGATATAAATTCTACAAAAGACACATTAAAAATTAGTAAATATCCAATTGATAAAGAAACACATGAAAGATTAAAAAAAAGTTATGAAGAAAAAGGAGGAAAATCAATTTATACAAATAATAATTCTTTTATTAATAATAATTCATCTATGAATAATAATGAAAGTAATTTTTATTATGATGAAAATAATTTAATTCAAATTAATAATAGTAAAGAAAAAAATTTCAATAAAGAAACATTTTTACAAGCTTATAAAAAAATAGCTCAAGAAGATATTAAAGAACAAAAAAAGAAATTATTAAAAAATAGATTTATTGAATATAAATATGAACATTTTGGAAAATACAGAGAATTTGAATTTAAAAATAAAATATTTACTGACCCTGAAATTGGAAAATTTGAAATACAAGTTGAAAAAATTAATGCTTGGTCTTGTTGTATGAATACTGATAAAAATTCTCCTGGTTGTAGAAAAATTAAAATAGATAAAAAAAAATGGAATTTAACGTGTGCATAAAAATTAATTATTTTTTAATGTTATATTAATATTAAATAAATATTTATTATAATTTAATTTATAATTAATATTAAATTTTTTTTTAATTTAAAAAATTATTTTATATTTATTTTTTTTTTATTAGATTGGGGATTGGGGATTGGGGATTGGGGATTGGGGATTGGGGATTGGG
>JAEEGK010022146.1_pt1 | contig 13381 bp, 17 predicted proteins | sample 8958771 | NCBI WGS metagenome assembly JAEEGK01 (sample SAMN16246547, study PRJNA631951) | gut metagenome | biome: gut microbiome; feature: rumen; material: SC-attached | host: Bos | place: Iran: Karaj | collected 2018-10 | reverse complement strand
GGGACTACAGGCAATCACACACACACACCAGGCTCGCCTCCGGTCCGTTTTTGTCCGTGCCAGTCCGCCCCTGCCCGCTGCTGCCCACAACAAAAGAGCCCGCCGAAACTTCCTCTTGACATACATATAACACGTGTGTTAACATACTCGATGGAAGGAGGTACCATGCCATGAAGAGCTACATGGGTTACACGATCGAGCGGGAAGGTGATCACGTGAAGGTCACCGGCCCCTCCGGCGTCTGGCGGGAGGACACGGCCACCGACGCGATCCGGGAGATCAACCGTCTCCGCGGGACGCCAATACACCAATACGAACACGCTCACAGCTTGAGGGCTGATGAGTATCAAAACAGCTATACAAGGAAGGAGTTGAAAGAGTATAATGGAATGGACTAAAAGAGAGAAGCTCGAGGCGTCCGTGAATTGCCACGTGGGACGCTTCGAGGCACATGGTGACGTGTGGCGATTGAAGGCTCGCTTAGGCTGGCCCGTGGTTGAGTGGGTGAGCGGAGAGCACTATCTTCCGGGATGGCGCCGTTGCTACCTTCGGAAGAGCAACGACCGCGGGAAGCAATACTACCTGAGCTTCACCCGCCCGAGAGTAGGGACCGAGACGCGGCCGAAGCTGATAGTCATCCCTGCCCGCGTGGTAAAGGAGGTATTCGAGGATGAGTGAGTACAGTAAACTACTGGATGAGCTCCGCTATGAGGTTGAAACAAAAGCGAAGCGAGCAAACCAGCGACTCCGACAGCTGGAGATGTCGGGAATCAATGAAAGCTCCCGAGCGTATCAGGTGACAGCCCGCAAGGCTTACGACGGCCTTCCGGGCTACACCCAGACGAAGGCCGGCAACATCGCGTTTGACCGTGCCGTGAAGAGTAAGACGATCCAAGAGCTCGAGGATGAGCTTCGGGAGCTCGACACCTTCCTCGATCCGGGAACGATCCACACCTCGACGGTGCGAGGCTATAAGGAATCCATCAAGAAGTCCTACGAGGGCTACAAGAGGAGCACCGGCGACAAGGACATCACCTTCTCCGAGTACCAGCAAATGTTCGGAGACGAGCAAAACCGAAACTTCGGTTATATGAACGTCCGCGCGATGCAAAAGGTCCCGGGAGCCACGAAGAAGATCGTCCAGAAGGAGATCGACAAGGCCGTGAGGGAGCAGCGCAAGACGAAGCAAACGCTCGGCACAATGAATTACGCGAACCGCGTTAAGAAGGCAGTGGAAGCGGAGAAGGGCAAGGCCAAGAGCAAGCGCTCCGGCAAGAAGGAAACCAAACGCAAGAGATAACGAAGGAGGCGCTCTATGGTGGAGATAGAACGCATGACCGAGCCCAGGCGGCCGGCGGTGCTGCCGGGCAACAAAAAGCGCCGCCCGATATTAGCCGAGGCAATTTACCTCGACACTGAGACAAGCCATAACTATAACGCCGAGACAGGCGAGGGCCACACATGGGTCTATCAATGGGCGTTCCGCTGGTGCCGGCAGCTGTGCATCGGACGGACCGTGCCGGAGCTTTTGGAGCAGCTGGAGAAGATTGATCAGGCAAACCACCTCACCCGGGACGGGATCGGATGTGTCATATACATCCACAACGCGAGCTATGATCTTTCCTACCTGATGCCGTTTCTGAAGCAAAAGTACGGCAAGTTCGATCGCGTGCTGGCCACGAGTCCACACAAGATCATCACCTTCGAGGTGGGCCCGTGGGAGTTTCGATGTAGTTTCCGGCTCGCAAACCGTAGCTTGTACAAGTGGGGTAAAGACCTCGGGATCAAGCACGGGAAGAAAAAGGGCATGATCGACTACGACAAGCTCCGCTTCCCGAACACGAAGCTCCAGAGGCGCGACTGGATTTACCAGATTTATGACGTGTTAGCACTCGAGGAGTGCGTCCTGAAGGAGCTGGAAGCCGAGGGAGATACGCTCCGATCGGTACCGTTGACGAGTACCGGCTACGTCAGGCGTCACGGTCGCAAGCTCGCACGAGCTGCCAATGATTGGAAGGAGTTCCAGAAAACAAAGCTTGATGTACAGACCTACAAGGGCCTCCGGTTTGCGTTTGCCGGCGGACTCACCCACGGGAACCGCTTCTATATTAGTAAGACGGTCCGAGGGAACATCCGGCACCGGGACTTCCGGAGTATGTACCCTTCGGAGCTCCGGGCAAGGAAAGCCTTCCCCGCGGGGCCGTGGTTTAAGGTCTACGAGTACGAGCCCGGCGTAAAGTTCACGTGGGACGATTACGAGGAGTACAAGAAGGATAACTGCCTTTTGGTGACGGCCATCGTCGGCAACCTCGAATTAAAGCGCGGAGAGACACTTCCTTATCTTCAATATCAGAAGTGCTTACTCGGCGCGACCAGCGGATGGAAGGCCACCGTCAAGGACAACGGCCGCGTGATCAAGGCCGTGGGCGTGACGGTCCTCACGATGACCGAGATCGACTGGGACATCCTCCGCCGGCAGTACAACTTCGAGTCGGAGCCGAGGATCATGTCGGTGATGGCCAGCAAGCGCGGAGCGATCCCCGAGTACCTCCGGGAATTGGTCGACATCTATTTTACGGAAAAGACTACATTCAAGGACTTGGTCAAAGCTCTGGATGCCGAGGGAGCAGCGGAAGCCGTGATCCTCGATGCGCAAACCTCACTTGTCAAGGCGAAGAACCGGGCAAACGGTATCTTCGGTATGACGGCAACCGACCCGGTGCGGCTCGATTACGAGCTTTCCGAGGAGACGTGGGAATGGAATCACCAGCCGCTCACTCAGGAAGCCATCGAGGAGAAGCTCGAGAAATTCTACAAGTCCCGCAATTCGTTCATGCGCTACCAGATCGGCGTCTATGTGACGGCGCTGGCGAGAAAAGACTTGATGGATATGTACTGGCTGATCGGTCCCGAGAATTTCCTCTACGGAGACACGGACTCGATCTTCTACCTAAGCACCCCGGAGATCGAGGAGCGCATCGAAGCCGAGAACCGGCGAAGAGAAGCGGAAGCGATCGAGGGCGGCGCCTTCATCGAAGCAAACGGAAAGAGAGTCACGTATGACGCCTTCGAGCTCGAAAAGCACAAGGGCGACACGGAGCGGATCACGGAGTTTCGCTTCCTACACGCGAAGGCTTACGCCTACGTCACGGATGACGGCGAGCTGCACGTCACCGTTGCCGGCGTGGCAGCGAGAGACGCAAAAGGCTACACGAGAGAGCAAGAGCTCGGCAACATCGAAAACCTCAAGGAGGGTTTTGTGTTCCGGCGCTGCGGCTCGACAACCAGCGTGTACCTTACCGGCGAGCCGGAGGGCGTCTGGATTGACGGGCATTACGTGGAGACGGCCGGAGGATGTGTGCTGCTGCCGACCACGAAAACCTTGCACGACGAATATCATCTTAACAAAAATGTGGATTGGGTCATCGAGCCCACGAGGAAGGAGGTCAAAGGATGAAAGCATTTTTTTCACTCGATAGAATCAGCTTGTCGGGAACACCACGAAATGTCGTGTAGCTTGTTTTTTGACAGGTGATTGTATCCGATGTTGCACCAGTTATTCGGTAAGAAAGGTTATTTGGAGGAAGTATAGAGGAAGGAGATACAGATGGTACAATGCTCATTCTTTCGGTCGGTGATGTGTTCCGGCAGCTGTGCCAACGAGGTTTACGAAAGATGCACGAGGACGGGATGATCGTCTTTGATTCCATCGCGTGTAGTGATTGCGAATACAATACCGGCGAGTGCTCGGATTGTATCTTTGAAGGAACAGAATTTTGCGAGGTTAATCAGGAAGGGAGGTTTCTATCATGAATGTATTAACGAACATTCGATTATTAACGGAGCTTGTGCTGCCGTGGCTGCAGCTCTTCACGCTGGCTATGATCGCTCAGGAGGTGAGGAAGAATGGCAAGAAGTGATTGGCCGCCTCAGGCGGTGGAAATGTTCCATCGAATTACAGCTGCTCATCACGTGTGCGAGAAATATTGTCACCAGTGTGACGGCTGTCCTATCAAATGCGAATGTCCGGAGGCATCGTTCCGAACGCTCGACGCTAACTTTAATTTAGCGTACCATACGCGTTACAACCGGCGACGCTTAGTAAGGAGGTTATTACATCTTGAGTAAACTTAAATTCATTGAAGGCAAGGAAGAGTACGGCATCCAGTACGACTGGAAGGAGATACGCCGTACCTTCCGGGCATTAAAGACGCCCGGAGGAATCTGGGACCCGACCGAGGTCCCGTGGGAGAGCGTCGCCTATGATATCGAGCTCTCCACCCGTTCCACCGGCAAGACCACTCAGGCGATCCTTTTCGGGATGTGCGCCCGCAAGCTGTACCCCGGTTTCCAGATCGGGCTCCTTCGCTGCCGCGAGGAGCAGATCATGCCGAAGAACGTCTCCCAGATGCTCGACACGATCCGCACGTATGAAGGAGGGCGGTACGTCAATTTCCTTACCGGAGGCCGCTGGAATGACATCCAGCACGACCGGCAGACGAGGTCCTTTCGATACGTCAACCGGGACGAGCGGGGCGACATCTTCGAGAAGGAGGAGGAGCCATTCCTCCGCCTTCTCTCCCTCCCGGAGTCCGAAGATTTCAAATCATCCTTTTCCGCTCCGAGGCTCGACCTCCTGATCTTCGACGAGTTCATCGGTGAGCTTTACGAGCCGGAGAGCTTCGGCCGTCTGGCTAACTGGATTTCCACCATCTTCCGAAACCGTCTTTCCGGCAAGCTGTGCATGATGGCTAACACTATCCGGCCGGCGTCGCCGTGGTACCGGGAGCTGGAGATCAGCAAGGAGCTAAGGAAGATGAAGCTCGGAGACCCCGGTCACATCTACACGACCGACCTCGGGACGCCGATCTGGCTGCATGTATTTGATACACCTTCGGCCCACCGGCGGAAGATTGCGAGCTGGTTCTTCGGCTTTAAGTCCCCTGCTCTGGCAGCCATCCGCGGCGACGGTGAGCTGTGGGTCTACCGCAAGTTCCAGCGCATCCAGTACAACCGGGACACCGACCAGAAGATCAGCCAAGCGCTCAAGATCGACACCGGCGACGAGTATCTGGGCGTCGACATCGTCTATACCGAGGACCGCGGCCTCGTGGCAAACATCCACCCGATCACCAAGATCCGGCCGGAGGATTTGGTCCTCACAAACGGCGAGATCTGGGACCTGCAGCACCGAAAAGGGCGCGGGTACGGTCCGCTGTGTGAGCTGTTGGAGACCTTGGAGGCCCGGGGCAAGCTCTACTTCTCGGATGCTGAGACGGTGACCTCGTATGACGCCTTCATGGCGGAAGCGGATGCAGCATAAAAATATTTTAATTAAGTGTTGACATACAAGTTAATGTATGTTAAGATGAAGATGCCCGGAAGGTAGTGGGCAGATTCTAACCAAGGATTCGGAGGTAAACAACATGATCAAAGTTACATTATCGCAGTACACAAGCGCAAACGGAACCACAGTCCGGAAGACGGAGATTGAGAACGTGACGGTGATTGATATGGATGACGGCTTTCTTCGGCTGGTCACGGGAGAGGGTGAGATGCTCAAGATAGCTCTCCAGATGGTGGTCGGCTACACGGCGGAGGTGATCTAAGATGATGCCTACATTTTTCATAGGAATGATCTGCGGAGCGTTCTGTGCATTAGCCCTGATCGGGGCTATGGAGTGGGGCCACCGCAACGACGATGACTGTCAGGGCTGCCGCTTTAAGGAGATGGCAGAGGAGGATATGTATGCCGACGATGAGAACAACAGCGATAGAGAGTGAGCAGCTCCGCGAGTGGTACGTGGAGCAGTACATCCGGGAGACCCGCTTGTGGGTGTACGTTAAGGGAAGCGTCGGTACCATCGAATGGGCCTCGCGCATCCAGCGAAACCTCGAAGCCCACGGCGTAAGAGCAAGGCTTCGGATGAAGAGATAGCCCGGAGCGGTGGACGTGCTTTTTCTGACTTTCCCACGTAAACCGCTCGACGAATAGCCGGCCCTCTGTATGGTTTTCTAAAGTTCCCAGCAAGGCGGTAAGTGTACTCCTCGGTGGATCACGGGCTCATAACCCGATGGCGGGGTTCGATTCCCCGGTGCTCTTTCCACTCGGAAGAGTGAGATTAAAATTAGGAGGCATACACATGTCTAACTTCAACAATTTCTTCGGCCTCGGCGGAAACGCCACAACCACAATCGCGCCTGATTTCGAGACGAAAAAGGCGAAGTTCATCAAGCTGGCGGAGACCGCCGGCAAGGAGTACCGGCTTTTCGGCTACCTGATCACCAAGGGCGGAAAGTACGGACAGGGGGTTGCCTATTGTGCAACTGAGATCGGTGGAGACGGTTCTCCGAAGCTGATCGACCTTCCGAAGCGCTACCTTGACAAGTTCAAGCAGTACACCTCGGAGCAGCTCGGGATGCTCACGTCGGGACGCTTTAAGCTCACCAACACGAGAGAGCTTCCCGCCCGCGACGGTATGAAGGAGACCTACATCTTCGACATCGAAGAGATCAATTGATTCTTCCGGCCATTGGATTTCTCCTCTTGCGAAAGAGCCTCGGATTATTCCGGGGCTCTTTTCCTGTTGACTTTTTCTATATTTTGTGTTATAGGTGATATAGAACAACTATATAAGGAGGGCAAGACCGCAGTGAATGACATAGTATCTCTAATCACACAAACGGGCTTCCCGATCGTGGCGTGTATCTTCATCGCCCGGTATTTCGCTAAGACGATCGACAATTTCCGTCAGGACATCAAGGATCGCGACGCCCAGTACCGGGAGGACCTCGCGGGCATGAAGGAAGCGCTTAGCGGGAACACCCTCGTTCTCCAGCGAGTCCTCGACAAGCTGGACGCAATCACCGACCCGGACGATTCCGGGAGAAAGGAGGGCTAAATGCCCGCTGTAACACTGAATAACAACCAGATCGCGACCATCCTCAACGAGGCTGTCGCGGAAGTAACCGGAAAGGCCATCGGCGAGCTTGACCTTCGTGGTATCATCGCGACGGCTTCCGATCCCAGCATCATCGGCTCTGTCGACCAGCTGACGAAGGCGATGATCAACGTCATTATGAAGAAGTGGTATATGGACACGGAGTACCGCTCCGGGTACAAGTCGCCGTTCTTCGTGGATGAGTCCGAGTACGGCGCGATCACCGAAGTGATCTCGATCACCGTCCCGGATGCTCAGCCCGCGGCTAACTGGACGGACATCACCTCCGGCACGACGCAGCTCGGTCTGTATACCATCTACCTCCCGACCGTCGACGTTGCCGTATACGGCAAGACGGCCAGCTGGCAGATTCCGGTCGCAATCCTTGAGGACCAGCAGAAGTCCTGTATGGATGGCGAGGACGAGCTCCGCGAGTTTGTCTCGCACGTGTTCCTTTGCATCGATAACGCGCTCGTGTCCCACATGGAGGCGCTCGATGCGGCAAACCGTAACTCCTTCATGGCTGCCAAGATCAACTTTGCATCCGGCGGCGGTACCGGCGTTCATGTAATCAACCTCGTCGAGGAATACGTAGCAAACGCCGGACTTGAGTCCACCGGTATGACGGCAGATGCTTACCTCAACGACAAGGACGCTCTCGCGGACGGCGCGATGACCATCATGGAATATGCGGAGCTTCTCCAGAAGATGTCCACCGAGTATAACACGAAGGGCGACAAGCGTTTTACTCCGGAGAAGCGTCTCGTGCTGCAGCTGCTCACCAAGTTTGACAAGCAGCTCAAGTACCACATGAGAAGCGACACCTTCCACGAGGATCTCGTGAAGATCCCGAATTACGACACCGTGCCTTACTGGCAGAGCGCCAAGAAGGGCGACCGCGACAAGATCGATGTTGACATCGATGTTTCCGGCAACAAGACCCGCGTACAGCAGGGCGGTATCGTCGGCCTTCTCTGCGACAGCTGGTCCATCGTCCACACGATCAAGAACCGCCGCGTGGCTGCCAAGCAGTTCGAGCCCGAGCACTTGATCCAGTACTACAACCAGTTCCAGGATTGCTACTACAACAACCTGGGCATGAACGGCATCGTGTTCATCGTAGCTGACGTAAACCCCTCGTAAGTCCCACGGTCGCGCCTACAACCGCTGGGACAACAGTATACGGGGCGCTCGTTAGCACTATCCAGAGTGCTATCGCGGTAGATACCGATGACATGGAGATTACCGGAAACCTCTCCTTCATCGCGGGAGGTCTGGCAGCCAGCGGCCCGCTGGCCGGTGACGGTAACTTCCTCTCGCTGACGTTGTCGTGCTCCGATTGGAGCAAGTACGACAAGGTACTGGTTGGACTTGATCCTTCCGAAGGTACCGGGCTTGTACGCATCGACAACGATATCTCCGAGCCGGCTCACACCGTCGTTATGAAGATCACCGACAACGAGGATCAGGTTTTCGTTGTCGAGTCTTACCGCGGCGGCCTGATGGTCCGCGAGGAGTTCTCGCTTGCAAATCTCGTTTGCGCAACGTCGTAAACGCCACCTTTCTCGGGCCTCGGTTCTCCACGCCGGGGCCCTTCCCCTATGGAGGTAACATATGTACAAAATTACGAAGAAGGAGGCCGCCATCTGGGAGCGGAATTTCGAAAAGAACGCTCACAAGGGAGTGCTCACCGAAGGGCTCTCGTCGATGTTTGTCCGCGAAGGTTTGCCGGAGGACTATTTCGGCGTCGAGGATGTGATCGAAGAGATCCTTTTGGAGAAGGGCTGCGGCGCTTATCTCTTTGATAAGGAAAAGAGCGGTATCTGGACGTTTGGCAGCTGCGGCCTCGCCGGAGATCCCGATCCGATGGGCTTCGGCAGTAACGCAATCGTAGCGCTGAAAAACGGTATGGTCTACGAGTTCGCAAACTGGCGCACGAACCCTGACGTCGTGGTATGCTTTAACACTCCGATCCGGGTGAAGGATTATAACATTCCGATTTTCTCCGACTTTTTAATGGAGATCGGAACATCCCTCCGGAGCCAGCTCAAGAACAGCCGCCTTCATCCGATCCCTCAGGTGACGGATGAAAAGAGCAAGGCTGCCGTTGAGGAAGCTCTGGCAGCCATGGACCGCGGAGAGCTTCGCACGATCTTCTCCGCAAACGTGGTCAAGCAGCTGCTGGAGGCAGGCGTCGACGCGAGAGCCATCGAGACCCTGAACCTCTCCGATCCGAGCGCTTCCGACCACATCCAGTACATCGCAAAGCTCCGTGATGATGTTATGCGATGGTTCTGGAACTATTACGGACACAATCCGGAGAGCACCGGCAAAATGGCGCAGCAGAGCGTCGCAGAGGTGACCACCGGAGCCAGCATCTCGATGATCCTTCCGCACGCCCGCTATCATGCGAGACAGCAGGAGGCCGAGATGCTAAAGAAGAAGTTCGGCTGGGATGTGAAGATAGAATTTTCCGAGCCGTGGCAAAACAGCTTTGCACGGTGCAAGATTGAGAAGGAAGCTCTGGAAGATGAGGAGGTGACCATCGATGAGCGAAATCAAGAAGATAATGAAGTCGAAAGCACTAATGGAGATAGCACGGAAGCTGGCAGCGAGTCCGACGAGGTATGATAACCGGACGAGCCGCTGGGCGTCGTGGGTCGGCGGACGATGGATGGAGGACTGTTGTCGCTCGATCAAGTCGATTCTTTGGGGGTTTTCATTCGCGAAGCTCAAGGAACACGGCGGCGCACGGTGCGGCCGAGGCTATCCGGACTACACGACCGAGAAGATGATTGCACATTGTGAGCGAGTGTCAACAGACATGAAGAATATCACTCCCGGAGAGCTGCTGCACTTTAAGGGCCACGTCGGCCTCTATCTGGGCGACGGTGAGGTGTTCGAGTGTGCTCCGAGCCTCAAAGGTTGCGCGATTACTTCCTTATCGTATCAGCCGTGGACGGAGCACGGCTTCATCAAAGAGATTGACTACTCCGACCAGCTGCAGCCGGAACCCACTCCGGCACCGCCCGAGGAACCCTACGCCGGCGAGCAGCTGAACCTAAACCACGTGGCCCTCTACGCTTCCAGCACGAGGACCGAGCCGGCGACGTATGTCTCCGGGCGTTACTTCGTCTCGGATGGTAAGCTCATCAAGGGACGTGTCCGCATCTGCACCCAGCCGGAGTACTGCGGAAATATCAACAAGGTTGTCGGCTGGATCAACTGGGAGGATGTGACAAGATGAAAGACTACGACGAAATCATCCCTACCTTATCTATAAGAGTGGGAACCGTGGCCGCCGACGCGACGGCTGCCGATTATGCCATGGTATATACAGACACGGACAACCAGAGCGTGACGCTTTGCTCCGGCTCGGATGTGCTGCAGCTGCTTACCCAGATGCGCGGGAACGCCCGCGTGATCCTCACCGGCGACGAAGATCTCACGAAGGCCCAGCTCGAGGCGATGGTCAAGGCCCTCTTTCAGGAGTGGTGGAACCGTCGTAAATCGACCTACGGATGGCTCGACGAGATGCTTGGCCGGAGAGACTACGACCCGCTCGAGAATTACGACCGCAAGGAGGACGGCGGCTGGAAAGATACCGATGACATGAAGCAGCGCACGGATGAGTTCACGCCCCGGACTTCCGACACGGTAACCGAGACGCCGGGCGTGACGGTCCGCACCACCCAGACGCCTCACGTCTCTATGACCACCGACAAGAATATTTACGGAGATAACTCCTCGACGCCGGTCCCGGTGGAGCAGGTGATCTCCTCGCCGGATGGTGAAAACTCCGACGTGACCGAAGTAGGCCCCGTGGCCGGCGGAAGCAATTCCACCGTGACAACGCACGTCGGCAAGGATCAGCAGGTCTACGGAGCGCATCAGGACGAGCACACGAGGCTCTTCCAGAATTACCGGGTACACGGCAACATCGGAGTCTCGACCGTTGCCGACATGCTCGGGAAGGAAGTCGAGCTCCGGCGCCCGATCGACTTGATCAAGTTCGCGCTCAATGAGTGGCTTGATCTGTACACAGTGTATATTGTATAGGAGGTGCGTATGGCAGGCAGCATCACAATTAAGCTCTACAACGTCTCCGACGATAACGAGAAGATCAACAAGACCCTCGGCACCGCGAAGGAGTTCACCAGCTCGACCATCAAGGATCAGACGGACGTTACCAACATCACGCTCCGCATCCAGACCACCGACAACCTCTCGGGGTACAATTACGCGTATGTTTCCGAGTACGGGCGGTATTACTTCATCGACACGATCGAGACCACGCCGACCGGCTATTGGGTTCTCTCGTGCCGGTGCGACGTATTGATGAGCTTCAAGGACCAGCTGCTCCAGCTGGACGGAACCGTGACGAGGAGCGAGAGCTTGTATAACGGTTACCTGAACGACTCCGAGTACAAGGCGCTCGCGTACAGGAAGATTGTCACGAAGCAGTTCCCGACCGCGGTCAATCAGGACACATTTATCCTGATGACCGTCGGAGCGACTCCGATCCCGACACCATAGAAAGGAGAAACTTATGCCGATTGAATTTAAGAAGGGCATCGCAAATCATGCCACTTTTCCCGGAGCTCCCGAGCTGATCGACCTTGACCTGAGCGAGAGCTTCCCGGCGATTGACCCGAACCGCATCAGCTCGAGCACGACAGCGTTTCTCATCAATCCAAACAATAACAACGTGATCGTTCCGACCTACGACACGACAGGCTCGTGGACGATTCCCGGCTTCTTTCACTGGCAGATCACCTGTGCAAATTGCGAAGCGTTGTATTCCACGCTGCCGGCCCCGAAGGACAACGTCCCGTTTACCTTCTTTGACATCAGGATGACACCTCTCGTAGAAACGGATCCCGAGATTCACTTCTGCCTGTTCGGCTTCTTTACGACGGAACAATCCGTATTACGAGTGTGTAACATTCTTCCCGGCTGGTATCGGGGAACAGACCTTGCAAGCGCCGGCGCCGGAAACATTTTCACCATCGGCACAAATGCGATACAGTTTCCGTACAATAAGAATTACCCCGAGCCTTCCCGAGAGCTGATAAGTTTCGGATTTGGTTACACGCAGAACATCCACGACAATCGCGTAGGGACGCCGTACATTCCGATTTTCGCTGTTGCCACGTCGACACAATCATCCCAGCCGATCAACATCCCGCTCGACTTGACAGGCACCGTATCAGGTACCGCCGGCCAGAATCAGGACTTTGTCAGTAACCGGATCGGATGGCAGACTTTGTGCTTTGCATTGGACATCCAGAGATATATCGACGATTACAACGTGATCCCGGACAACGTGGTTGACGAGTCCGAAGAAGTGGGTCCTCCCTCGGAGCCGGGCGGATATGATCCGAGCCGGCCGGGAGCGTTTGACGATTCCTCGGACGAGATCGATATCCCCGACAATCCCACAATCGGCGTGAGCAACGTCGGTTTTGTCCGCGTCTATAATACCGGCGTAAATTCCCTCCAGCGTCTGGGCGTGGAGCTCTTCCCTCCGCTCCAGTACACGGCACCGACGCCGATCAGCGGCAGCCAGAGCACCACGGACGCGATCATTGACGGCTTTAACGCGATGGTGACGTTCTTCGCGAACATCCCGAGCTTCTTCGAGCAGATCACCGCAAACACACTCATCAATTATATTATTGATTGCCACGTAATCCCCGTATCGCCCGGCAGTGGCTCTCTCGAGAATATCGTCGTAGGAAGCAAGACCATGACCTCCACCGGCGGCCGTATTTACAACGATTACGTAGACTACTCTTGCGGCTCGATCAGCGTAGGAGAGTATTACGGGGCCTTCCCGGACTTCCTCACCAGCGGCAAGCTGTATCTCCCCTTCGTGGGCTTTGTGCCTGTGAGGCCGGAGTGGTTTATCGGTGATACGTTAAGCGTGGACTATAAGTTTAATGTCATCGACGGATCGTTTGCTTGCTATGTGCGCTCGGGCGGAAAGTACGTAAACAACGGCGGCGGCTCGACCATCGTCGGAGTGTACAGCGGAAACGCTTGCATCCATCTTCCGATCACCGGCACGAGCTACGCCTCCATGGCAGCTGGCCTCGTGGGTGCCGGTTCCGGTATGCTCGCCGGCGCGGCTTCCGGCAATATCGCTTCCACGGCAACGTCGGCAATCGCCGCGGCAGGTATGCACGGCGACATCGCCCAGAGTAACAGCTACAACGGCTCCGCCGCCTTCCTCAGCTGTCGCTATCCGTTCCTCCTGATCGAGCGGCCGGTGAGCAACTACTCGAGGAATTACCAGCACGAGGTCGGCATCCCGTCGAACATCTACGCCACGCTCGGAAGTCTCTCCGGCTTCGCCCAGATGGTGAACGTCCATGTGGACGGCATCAGCGGAGCAACCGAGGCGGAGAAGGCCGAGATTAAGAGACTCTTGGCTCAGG
>JAEEGK010022144.1_pt1 | contig 13381 bp, 11 predicted proteins | sample 8958771 | NCBI WGS metagenome assembly JAEEGK01 (sample SAMN16246547, study PRJNA631951) | gut metagenome | biome: gut microbiome; feature: rumen; material: SC-attached | host: Bos | place: Iran: Karaj | collected 2018-10 | reverse complement strand
CTGCGTACCTATCTGCGCAAGGATGGTCGTAGCCTTGGAAGGCTGATGGAATATGCCAAGAAATTGCGAGTAGAAAAAGTATTGAAAAACTATATTGAAATAGCCATAGAATGAATAAAGAGATTAACAAATCGGCAAATATTCAAATTATTGCCGATTTGTGACGAAAAAAAGCACCCAATTAATAACTGCACAATTAGAACACCGCAGCTATTCTAGGGATGTCTTTTAGTCGTTCTAAGAACGATTTGTTGCGCTTGGCTGACTGCAGGTTATATTCCATTTGCAGCGTTAATAACGGTGCTGCATCCAAACCTAATGCCTGTTCGATAAGTAGTGCCATCTCGGCGCTCAGTGGTCGTTTGGCATTCAGTACCTCGTTCAACTGACTGGCAGGCACACCAATCTCAGATGCCAATCGGCGCTGACTGATACCACGAAATTCCAGTTCGTCCTTAATCACCTCGCCCGGATGGGTAAGGTAGTGCGGTTCCAAATTGTTGGCAACCATGCTGTCGTCTTTTCCTTTTACGTGTACCATATTCTTCTTATTTATAATGGTTCGACAATTCTGTTAAACTAACCATTTCTGCAATGGTTTTATCACCTTCAAGAATCTCGCGAAACTCTATGCGATATTGATCGTTTATCCTAATCGATGATAGACCTTCTTTGTCTCCGTGTAGATGCTCGTAATGCAATCCGCCGTATTTTGTAAGTCCCATTACGTTTGCCTGCGCCTTCATCAGGTCAACCACGCGGGTGTACTTTCGTACAATCTGAGGCTGGAAGCGATGCTTTTTATCGCTAGCCTGTCCATCTACGTAGAGCTCTCTTAGGTAATCTTCTTCGAAAGTAACAATCATAATTCATTTATTATTTCGGGGGCAAAGATAAGTATTTTATTCTGTATTCACAAATTTGTGAACACTATTTTTTCATTTGCACCACTTTTTGTGCTATTTTTTGCTTCAAATTGCATTTTTTAGCCTTGATGCTATGTTTTTCTCGAAACTTTTTGTACCTTTGCCATCAAGTACTGGCTAATCGTCGTAACACGACGCTGCTACGGCAGAAGGCTGCTGGGATGTATGTTCCTCAGTCACAGAGCCTCAGAGGAGGTGCCGGTATGATCTTTGAGGGTAAAATAACATAGCGTTTGTGCTATATTCGGTGATGTCCCTGAACCTAGGAAATTCAATTGACACTCACGAAACGAATAAGTGCCAGCGTCTACGCTTTTGGCGTGGACTGGACTTATCTTCGTGAATGGGTTTTCCTAGGACCTGGGACATCGATAAGCGCCAATCCGCGCTTTTTCGTGTCCTTAGGTCCTAGTGCATAGAACCCATTATCATCCGATCAGATAGTCCATCCGCTACTTAAAACTATAGCGTAGATATGTCGGACATACCTATTTCTTCTCATTTCTTTACCAACAGGGATGGGAATACTTTGATGAATGAGTTTGAGGGTATTCTAAGCAATAATCCTCAAGTTAAGAATCTTGATGCAGTAGTAGGATTCCTCCGTGCATCAGGCTATTTTTCATTACGTCCCTTCCTTGATGGCATTAATAAGGTTCGCATTTTAATTGGCATCGATGTAGATAAATACATAGCCAAGGCTAATCAGAAAGGTGAGTTGTTTTTTGGTGCCGAGGAGGAGGTTAAGGACGAATGTCTTAGATTGTTGAAGGAGGATATCGAACAGTCGCATTATAGCAAGAAAGTTGAGGATGGCATGCTGCAGATGGTTCAAGACCTGGTTGACGGAAAGTTGGAACTGCGTGCCCATCCATCCAAAAAGATACATGCCAAGCTTTACATTCTCTATCCTGATAACTATAATCAGCATTGTTTTGGTGCTGCTATAACAGGCAGTAGTAACCTGAGTGGTAATGGTCTGGGTATCAGCGAAGAACGCCAATACGAGTTTAACGTTAAACTTACTCGCTATGACGATGTACAGTTTGCCAAGGACGAGTTTGAGCAACTTTGGGAGGAAGCTAAAAATGTACCTATTAATGCCGAGGATTACCAAGGAACGCTTGATAAAACCTATCTGAAAGGAGATGTAACTCCTTACGAATTATACATCAAAATGCTGATGGAATATTTTAGCGACCGTGTGTTGGCTATCGATCAAGACGACCCTTTTGATATGCCCGAGGGATATGATAAATTCGACTATCAAGCTGATGCGGTAGTTGAGGGCTATCAGAAGCTGATGCGCTACGATGGCTTCTTCCTGGCTGATGTTGTGGGTCTTGGTAAAACTGTGATTGCTACGATGATAGCAAAGAAGTTCCTGATTGAGAATGGACCTGAACATACAAAGATTCTTGTGGTATATCCACCTGCAGTTGAGCAAAACTGGATAACTACATTCAAGGATTTTAGTATAGAAAAGTATGCATGCTTTGTTAGTAACGGTAGTTTGGGTAAAGTGCTCGACGAAGAGAACTATAAGTATGGTAATGCTGATGAGTTCGACTTGGTTATAGTCGACGAGGCTCATAAATTCCGTAATCATACCACGGGAGCTTTCCAACAGTTGCAGGAAATATGTAAAATGCCGCGCTTGGAAACGGGGTATATACCAGGCTATAAGAAAAAAGTAATGCTGATTTCGGCAACACCTATGAACAATACGCCTGCCGATATCTATTATCAAATACTGATGTTCCAGGATCCACGTCGTTGTATCATCGATGGTGTGCCTAATCTTACATCGTTCTTCTCGCCATTGGTAGTAGAGTTCCGTAAATTCCGTAAGCAGGAGAATATCGACTTGAAGGAGTTTAAGAAACTGGCTGAGAAGGTGCGCGACAGGGTTATTAAGCCTCTTACCGTTCGCCGTACCCGTACAGATATCGAGAGTATAGCTCGCTATAAACAAGATGTGCAGGATTTCCCCAAAGTGGATAAACCCATCAAAAAGGATTACGAACTTAATAATCATTTGGCCAATCTGTTTGAGAAAGCCATGCATATGTTGGATAAAGAGTTGACTTATGCTCGCTATCAAGCCATTGCTTATCTCAAACCCGAAGCCTCTAATGGTCTTTATGATAATGCGGAACTTATCAGCCGCAGTTTGGCTGGTATTCGCAAAAATGGATTGGTAAAGCGATTGGAGAGTAGTTTCTATGCCTTTAGGAAATCTATCGAGAACTTCCGTCAGGCTAATGAAAACATGCTCAAAATGTGGCAGAATGATAAGGTGTTTATTGCACCTGATATGGATATTAATTTGCTGATAGAAAAAGGCTTATCGGAGGATGAAATTGAAGAGAAACTGAATGAGAAAGCCGAAGAAAATCCTAAGAATGCCGTTTTTAAACGAGAGGATTTCCGACCGGAATATTTCGATATGCTGCAACAAGACCAAAAACTTTTGGATGAGATGTGGCTGGAATGGGAATATATCAGTGATGACGACGACTCGAAGTTTGCAAAGTTTGAAGACTTGCTGAAGCACGACTTGTTTAAGAAAGAACGCAATCCAGAGGGTAAGGTTGTGGTATTCTCGGAATCAACCGATACTGTTGAATATCTGGCGCGCCGTATTAATAGGCAGGATGTACTGGTTATTTCGTCGCAAAACCGCAGTCAGCAGTTCAAAACTATCCGCGAGAATTTTGATGCAAACTGTAAGGTGAAGAAAAACGATTATAACATAATCCTAACAACTGATGTATTGGCTGAGGGTGTGAACCTGCATCGCTCTAACATTATTATTAATTACGATACGCCTTGGAACAGTACCCGCCTGATGCAGCGTATCGGTCGTGTAAACCGTATCGGTTCAAAGGCAGGCATTATTTATAACTATGTGTTCTATCCCTCTCGCCAGGGTAATAAGGAAATTAAACTTAACCAGATTGCACTCAGTAAAATTCAGACTTTCCATACTACGTTTGGCGAGGATAATCAAATATATTCAACCGAAGAGATTATCGATCGCGATTTGGACAAACTCTTTAAAGAGGGCATTAAGCGTGAACAAGAAGAGCGCAACTTGGAGCTGCCTTTCTATGAGGAACTGAGAGCACTCTACCAACAAAATCGCAAGGAGTACAAACGTATTGAGCGGCTTTCATTACGCAGTAGAACTGGCCGCGCACCTCGCGAAGTGGATGGCGTAATGTTGGCTGGCGATTCATTGGTTTTCCTGAAGACCAATTTCCGTAAGCTGTTCTATATGGTGAACAATCAGCAGACACGAGAACTCTCCGTGCTCGATGCTTTGAACTATTTCAAGGCTACACCAGATGAAAAAGCAGTTCCACGCCTGGAGCAACATCATGAGCATGTTGAGAATGCGTTGAAAGCATTTAATATAAGTAAGGAGCAGGAGATACACGACGAAGAGGCAAATCAAAATCAGCGTAGTAATCTTGGTGCACAGGTAACAACGGCCGTTAGCCTGCTAAATAGTATGTTAGCCCATATCGAAGATGGTGATACTCGTTTGAAGGTGGTTCAGCTTAAGGAATTAGTTGAGCGAGGTACTATTACCTATATAGCCAAGCGATTACAGCGCTTACAAAAGGACTTGCAGCGCCAAGGTGGTAGTAAGGCCAAAATTACCTTTACCGATGCTTTGAAGCAGGTGCTTGAAATGGCAAATAAATACAATTCGTATTATCGCGAGAGTCAACGTGCTGAGGAGGAATCAGCTGCAACAATCATATTATCCGAATCATTTCAAAACAACTAAGCTCTATGGATTACAGATCAATTATCGAATCAAGATATAATCGTGAAAATTGGCAGAAGCTTCTGCACCACATATTTAATGGCAGAGAGAAATTTTGGAATACGCCATCGCCTGTAAACACCAGCAGTAGGTTCGCTAAGCAAGTTCTGTGGCTTGGTACCATTACACTGAGCGATGAACAAACCATAGCCGTTTACGAAGTAGAACTTGCTGATAGTGTAGATATAGAGCGTAACCGTCGTGGTATTCGTGATATGTTACTTTCAGAATGGCGAGGCAATGGTAATGCTGGCGCCTTTATGTTTTGCTATCGTAAAAACGAGAGCGTGTTGCGTTTCTCGTATGTTAGCGAGGCATGGACATTTGCTGAGGATGGTACCTATCAAAAGGAATCTACCGATGCCAAACGCTTTACCTATTTGCTTGGCGAGGGACACCGTAGTCGTACAGCTATTCAACAGTTCGAGAAACTGAAAGAAAGTTCACTAAATTTAGAAGCCCTAACCAAGGCTTTCTCAGTGGATGCGGTTAGTGATATGTTCTTTAAGGAGTATAAAAAGAACTACGAGGACATTATCTTCTACGTTACGGGCAAGCGAATGGTAAAAGTCTCTAATAAATGGGAGGAACGACGGGAAGGAGAACCCTGTGAGGAAATCATGCAAGAGTTTGCTCATTTCCCAAATCCTGAGAAGGCAGTCCGCGACTATGTGAAGAAACTGATGGGCCGTTTGGTATTCCTCCAGTTCTTACAAAAGAAAGGTTGGCTGGGTGTTCGTGCAGGGCAACCATGGGGTAGTGGTGATGGCGAATTTGTTCAGCACCTCTTTGCTGATTGTAGGAATAAAGACCACTTCGTTGATAATGTATTAGAGGCGCTTTTCAACGATCTTGATAGTGAGGATGAGATTGCAATGCCACAATATCGCACTCCGTATCTAAATGGTGGATTGTTTGAACGTGATGCTTCTGACGAGTCAAACTTCCCCCTACCTGCCAAATATATGCAGCAGTTGCTCGACTTCTACAGTAGCTATAACTTCACTATTGATGAGAACGACCCTGATGATGCCGAAGTAGGTGTTGACCCAGAGATGCTTGGCCGTATCTTCGAGAACCTGCTCGAAGACAATAAGGATAAAGGCGCCTTCTATACACCAAAGGAGATTGTAAGCTACATGTGCCGTGAGAGTCTGATAGCTTATCTGCAGACCGATATTGATGATGAGGCTACAAAAGAATCTATTCGTAAGTTTGTTACAAGTCACGATGCTAATCTGCTTGGCGATATCACAAACGATGTCGATCAACGTTTGAAGGATGTAAAAATCTGCGACCCAGCCATTGGTTCTGGTGCATTCCCCATGGGATTACTAAAAGAACTCTTCCAGTGCCGTTCAGCAATTGAAGGCATCGACCAAAGCACAGCTGCTGAAATCAAGAAACACATTATTCAGAATAATATCTACGGTGTAGATATCGAAAAGGGTGCAGTTGACATCGCCCGATTGCGTTTCTGGCTTTCTCTCATCGTTGATGAAGAAACACCCCAGGCATTGCCAAACCTTGATTTTAAGATTATGCGAGGCAACTCGCTGTTGGAACAGTATAATGGCTTTGACCTTAGCACAATCATGCATAGTAAAAAGAAGGTTGAAGGCCCAGTTCAAATGACGTTTTTCGAGGATAATGTTGATGTCTTGCGCCGTCAAGTTATTGGTTTGAGACGTGAATATTACCGTGAAACAAACAAGCTGAAAAAGAAGAATTTGCGTCTGCAAATGCGTGATATAGTCCAGCAGCAAATTAATACCCTTTCGTATAACATAGATTTGTCTGGAATTGATATTGCTGATAATTCAGAATTCTTCCTTTGGCATACATGGTTTGCTGATGTTTTTGAAAAAGGTGGATTTGATATTGTAATTGGCAATCCACCTTATAATGAGCTACGAGATTTATCTGTTGATTTCCAAAATTTATATAAGAAAACACCTTATTTCAAATATGCGCAAGGTGGTAGAATTAATATGTTTCAATATTTCTATCCATTAAGTAGCTGTATTTTATCTGAGAAAGGAATCTGTTCACTAATAACACAAAACTCTCTTTTAGCAGAAGATAGTGCTCTTAACAATAGAAAATTATTGTTTGAGAAATTCAAGATATGCTCAATTGATTCATTTCCAGAGAGGGATAATGTAAAACTGAGAGTTTTTGAATCTGCAAAAATGAGTGTATGTATATGTATTGTACAAAAGGGGGCTGATGCAGATGAATGCTTTAAAATTCATGTATGGAAAAGTAGGTATATGAATGATGGACATTCTCTCAAAATGAATAAGAAAGATATTCAAAGTGTTTATCCTGATGATTTGATCTTCCCGATTTGTAACAAAGAGGGATGGCAACTTCTACTGAAAATGAAAGAACATTCAGATTTCGTTATTTATGCTCAGGCTGGTGAAATTGATATGACGAAGTATAAATCGTTGTTTATGAGGTCAAATAATGATGGTGAGCAACGGGTTGTTACTGGAGCTCAAATATTAAGATATAAAATTACTGATACTCCATCTCAGGGAAGTGTTGTTTATCTTAACCCAGACATGATAAAGTTGACGAAAGACAGGCTAGAATCAATTAGAAGTAGTAGAATTGTAACGCAAAGAATAACTGGGGTCGATTCAAGAATTCGTATTATATCGACTATAGCTCCAGCTAACATCTATTGCGCAAATTCTACTAATTATATCAGTCCAACGAAGAATAATATAAATTTGATGTATCTATTGGGTATTTTGAATTCTAAATGTATAAATTTCTTTTTCAAACAAACAAGTACAAATACTAATGTGACAGGAAAAGAGATTGCCAAATTACCAATTCCAATGGCGAGTTTAGATGTTCAGGAAGCTATCATTGATAAAGTTGAGCGTGTATTATCCATAAATAAAAACGATATTTTAGGAGCGGCCTCAGATATAGAAACAGAAATTGACAATATCGTATATCAGCTTTATGGTCTAACTGAAGAAGAAATCAAAATCGTGGAGGGACAATAGATTTATCTTGAAAGTATATAACTCTAAAATACATGTAAATATGAGAAGGAAATTGATGCAATTTGTGAAGTCCACCCAATTCTGGCTAATAATTTGTGCTATGGGTATTTGGGCTCAATTTTTACATACACTTTTATCATCGGAAGATGGAGTACAAACTGTATATGTCACGGGAGGTAAGATAGATGCACGTGTTCCCAATAGAATAATAAAAGTAGAAGGTTCGGTTAGCGTTGACAACACCGTTGATGTTAATCTTTCTGCCATAAATGGATATAGGAATTGTTTCTATAATAATTTTTCTAAGCATCCCAATGATTTTTATAGAATACCTGTGGCCGAATATTAGTTACTCGAATAAGAAAGACTTATGACGAAACTTGAAAAGTTATACAGCATCATAGAGAACTCTCGCGAAGTGGGAGTGAAGCTAAGTAAGGATGTTCTTCAGCAAGTTGAAGAATTGGAGGAGGGTATTATTAAGGAAGAGATATTGCCGGCCTTGGGTAATGATATCGCACCACGTTTGAAGCCTATCAAGCGTGATCTGGTGTTGGTAGTAGAATACCATCCAGGCAACCCCATTAGCGTATCACTCTCACGTAAAACAAATATCGCAGAACTGATAGATGCAAAGCTGTTGGAACAGGATCCACAAGTGGAGCATCGCGATGGTACTAAACGCAGTAAACCTGTGGAAAGAATTAATGCGAAGACTATCCTACGAGTGACATTTGCTGATGGTACGGTAATAGAGGACCCAAAAGCCAAGTTTACTTTTACCAAGGCTATCCAGAAAATAGGCTTGATGAGAGTACGCAATCTTGGCATCGCTTTCTGTGGTGTTCCCATTGTGTCGAATACGCTTGATAAAAAGTACGGGAGGGCACAAGTGCCAGTAGAAGGTGGGCTGTACGTAATGACTCACAGCAGTACCCACGACAAGAAAAAACAGCTGGATAAGATTGCAAAGGAACTGGGGATAAATCTTGTGATTGAGGAAATTTAAAAATGGGTGTTTATATGTATTAGTTTGTGAATGATTTTGTGCGATTTTTCTATTTAGGAGATTGCAATTCTGAATTAGGGCAAAAAAAGTTTGTGTTGAAAATAAACTACTAAATAATGGCGGTTGCTGCATTGGCAGCAATCGCTGTTTATAAAATAACCAAATAATCTGAAACACCAAGTTTTTGGGTAAAAATCGTGCAATAAAAAGATTAAAAAAGATGCTTCGTTCTGGCTTTTTTGTTATATCTTTGTGACCGCGATTCTATAAAAAGAACGCATTAATTTACACTTAAAACCATAAAAGATGAAGAAACTATTATCATTACTGCTACGCGCAGTTGGGGCGCTAAAGTTAGCGCGATGCCAGCAGGCAACTAAGACTGAAACTTTGGACCAAAATCCAATATGCTTGCTGGCGAACCGAGAGGTTAATCTATTATTTGTTGTTCAGAATAATCAGTTTAATTTTATTCTGGAGAAGGATACCAACATCTGTTTTACAAACACTGACGACTATGACAAACCAAGAGAAGAAGGAGTTGATGACGGGTCTGCTACAAGGAGCTAATCTGGAACACGCACAGATAAACCTGATACTTGAGGAGGGAGCAACCATAAGCTATTCCTGTAATCAGCCAAATGACAACAAGACAACCAGCAATAGCCATCATACAAAAGACGCAATAATGGACTATGTGGGTAGACTGAAGCCCATGGTGCGCGACAGCTATATTGATTGTTACGACCAGTTGTGGATGGGGATTCTGGAACTGGAAGAGGTTAAAACGCATGTGTACAATAGCGGTAAGCAACAAGACACAACGTTTAATCGCAATCTTGTGGCACAAATCATACACCAAATGGCCGCAACCGTTTTTGTGCCCACTGCCAACACGGTGAATATGGCGCAATATCTGGAACCAAGTAAGGGTGGCGATCACCCTGTGAGACAGAAACTGGGCGAATCGCCCGAAAATGAAATAAGAAAATCGGTTGACAAATACCTAAAACAACATATTTTTGGATAGTTTTCTGAAAGAATCATGAAAGTTGGGCTCTCGTAAATGAGGGCTCAACTTGTTTTGTGTCAACATGTTACGTGTGAATGAAAGTTGCGTCCAACTTTCTTTCATTTTTTCATCGAATTATTTGCCATACTTTTGCAGCGTCGATAAGACAAAACGTTCATTGACATATTGATACACATTATGGAAACAAAGATTTTAAAAGTGGTACGCCAGGGCGAGGCCTTTAGCGTACAGTCGGCTAAGAGTGACAACGGTACCATCCAGAAGTGCAACATTGTGCTGCGCGAGATGGGTGGTGGTCGCTCGGCCGAAGGACGCTTGCAAGGCAAGAAGTTCGAAAATGAGTATGTGTGCGCTATGCTTGGCAATCAGGCGGCGTGCAGGTTCTACGAAGGTGATGTGGTGGCAGCCACACTTCGTTTCTCTACACACGAGTATCAGGGACAGGTGTTCCAAGAGATACTGGTTACAGATATTGTTAAACTAAATAATAAGTAAGGAATGGCAAAAGACATTCAGATTTTTAAGCATGAGATGTTCGGCGAGGTTCGAACACTCACAAACGAGAAAGGTGAGACTTTCTTTGTAGGTAAAGATGTGGCAGATGCGCTGGGATATACAAATACCCCGAAAGCTATTCGTGACCACGTTGACGACGATGACAAGCTGACCGAACGATTCGTTCTGTCAGGTCAAACTCGAAGCGTGATTATCATCAACGAGAGCGGCCTTTACGCTTTGGTGCTCAGCTCTAAGCTGCCACAGGCTAAGGAGTTTAAGCGCTGGGTAACAGCCGAGGTGCTGCCGCAGATTCGCCAGACGGGCGGTTACATACCAACCCGAAACCCACGTACGGGCGAGGTGATGACCGAGAGCGAGATGGTTGAGGCTGCCAACCGCATTGTGGCACGAACGATTGCTCGCAGCAATCTGCCTGCCGACGACTGCTTTACGGCTACCCAGGTGGCAGAGAGCTTAGAGGTGGATGTAAAGGTGCTGAACCACTTCCTGGTAGATAAGGGTGTGATGTACTGGAGTTACGGCAGATACAAGCTTACTGCTAAGTATGCCGATTGCGGCTATGCCGAGGAGCGAAAATTCCACTACCACGGTTTGAACGGCGACCGCAAGCAGCGCCCCTATCTGGTGTGGACCAAGCAGGGTAAGGAATTTATCAAATCGCTTTTCCATTAAGAGAGTTAACAACCAACAGTAATTTCTGAGTTGAAGCCGAGGAGGATATTCTCGAGTAAATGGCCAAAGAATCCGAAACTTCTTCTCGCTTAATAACTTAGAAATAATATGAAAACTAGAAAAAGTAATATTTTAGGAGAACAGGTAATGCTGGAGGGTTTGATGACCTTCGGCAAGTTAGAATCAGGACAGCGCACTCTGGATTTTGAGTGCTGCGAGGATGTGGCGGCTGAGGCTTTTAAGGGTCAGTTCGTGGTACAGGGCATGCGTGATGGTAACGTGTATATGAGCGAGTTGCCTAAACGACCAAAGAACAAGCCGCTGTTTCGTGAGGATAACTGCTCGCTGTCGCATGGGCGTAACGGGCGCTACTATTTTGTATTCTCGCTGGATGAGGATGAGGTAGGGCAGTTACCACAGAAACTAACGGAACAGGCAAACAACATAGCCAGCAAAATGATAAGGAAGATACTATTGGAAGGAGGTGAGCTGGGATGAGTTGCCACTTAGTATATTACAAGGATGGGGCGAAGATGATGCGCCCCGTCCAAAATAGAAAGGAGTATCTGGACTATCGTAATGGTGGCGAACAACAGCAGCTGGTGCAGCGCATACGTAATGGTGAGGAGACTTTGAAACACAAGCTGCTACAGATGAACTACAGCTGCTTGCCTAACGATGATGGCAGCCTGAAAGGCAGCACCCGTATGAGCACCACCGTGGGTATGGATATCGACCACCTATCAGCCGATGAGATGCCCGCCGTACGCGATCGCATCTTAGCCAAGAAAGATGAGCTGGGATTGAAGATGATGGAGGAGAGTGCCCGTGGCTATGGCTACCACCTGGTGTTTGCGCGAAGGCCCGAACTGAGTCAGGAGGAGAACCTGAAATGGGCGAGCGAGTTGATATCTGTGGCTTATGATAGTGGGGCTAAGGATATTACGCGCGTGTTCTTTACTACATCGGGCAATGAACTGATTTACCTGGATGATGCGATATTTGAGGATGCCGAACAGGTTGATACAGTGATACAGTGTGACAGTTCGAAAACAACGGTTCGCGCGTTGCAAAAAGATTACAACGGCATGGCGTATAGCGATATTATTGCCAAGTATTGGGAGCTGTTCAACGGCGGCAAGGTGCCTACGGTGGGCGATAGGAATGCGCTTACCTTCGAGCTGGCCGTTACCATCCGCAGCATCTGCGGTTACGATCTGGAGCAGCTGATGCAGGTGATACCCAACTACTGGGCTGCACCTGATGGCACCTGCACCCAGGACGATATGGACGAGTATCAGAAAACCATCGAGAACGCCCTGAAAGAACCGCGCAAGGGTATGCCGTATCGACTGAAACAGGTGTTGCAAGCACTTAAATCGCAGGCAGGCGTCAAGGCCTGTGGCGGCACCATGACCACACCACCACCCATGCCCAAAAAGCTACCACCGCTGATAAAGCTGCTAACCAAAAACGTGCCGTGGTATTACAAGCCTGCCGTGGCCAGTGCTGTATTCCCTGCGCTGGGTGCCCACTTGCACGGTGTGAAATTCCGCTATTGGGATAATGTGGATCACGAGGCCACGTTTATGAATCTGCTGGTGGGTCGCCAATCCATCGGTAAGGGCTCGATCAAAAAGCCCATTGATTACATTATGGAGGACATTAAGCAGCGCGACCAGCCCAACCGCGAGCGTGAGGCTGAGTGGAAACGCAAGAATCCACCTGGCAAGCAGAAGAAGGACCCGCGCCCTGCGGATATCTGCATTCAGATGCTGATTGATAACCTGACCGATGCGGTGTTTAACCAGCGCATAGTAGATGTTAACAACAACGGCGAGCGTTACATTTTTACCATCGTAGATGAGGTGGAGGCGCTCAAGAAGGTAACATCTAAATGCTCGGTTGATGAAGTGGGCTTGCTGATACGTAAGGCCTTTGATAATTCGCTGGCTGGTCAGGAGCGCGTGGGTGCCGATAGTGTATCGGGTATTGCTCCGCTCAGATGGAACTTCAATGCCAGCACCACGCCGCCAAACGCCCGTAAGTTCTTCTATAAGATGGTGAACGATGGTACCGTGGGCCGACTGGATGTGGCCACCATTATCCGCAACGATGATGACGACGACGAACCGCCTATTCAGGGCATCTACGACGAGCAGTTTGCTGCCGAACTGAAGCCTTATATCGACCGGTTGGAGGCTGCCAACGGACTGATAGAGTGCCCGCAGGCCAAGAAGCTTGCCCTCGACATCCGTATAGAAAACAAGGAGGCTGCCAAGCTGTTCGAGAGCGAGGCCTATCGCGTGCTGTCGTATCGTGCCAACGTTATCTCGTGGCTAAAAGGCATGCTGCTGT
>JAEEGK010022143.1_pt1 | contig 13381 bp, 13 predicted proteins | sample 8958771 | NCBI WGS metagenome assembly JAEEGK01 (sample SAMN16246547, study PRJNA631951) | gut metagenome | biome: gut microbiome; feature: rumen; material: SC-attached | host: Bos | place: Iran: Karaj | collected 2018-10 | reverse complement strand
TGCCGACCTCGCCCTCAACAATCCCGAGGCTTTCAAGGCCATCGTCGACCAGGTGAAGTAAATCGCGTTATTGTTCCATCGATAACGAATCATCCCAATCCTGTAAAGGGTTGGGATGTTTTTTTATATCCTGATACACGGATGTCTGGAAAAGAAAAACCCCTAACTTGTTGAAATACAAGATAGGGGTTGAATTGCTTCGTGACCCGGTTGGGATTCGAACCCAAGACCCACAGCTTAGAAGGCTGTTGCTCTATCCAGCTGAGCTACCAGGCCATCGCTTTGCGGGTGCAAAGGTACGACTTTTTTTTATGTGTTAAACCGTATTCTGCGAAAAAATTACAATTAGTACGTTTTATTCCTCTGTCTTAGGGACGTAAGGATGGTGAGGACGTTTCGGGCGTGCAGGTTTCTCCTGCTTTGGAGCTGTGGCAGTCTGGGGACGTGACTTCTTGACTTGTAACTCGTTACCCATGAAAACGGTTTCATCGGTTTCAACGATGGCTTTATAGGCTTCATCGTCGTTGGGCATTTCTACAAAGCCGTAGCACTTTGAGCGTCCTGTTTCATGATCCATGATGACCTTACAGGATTCAACAGTACCGAATTGTTCGAATAAAGCTCTCAAATCCTCGGTTGTGGTCTTAAAAGCTAGTTTGGCGACAAAAATCTTCATAATGTTATAAATTAGTAGTGCAAAGATATAGAATATATTGATAGCACTATAAAAAAACTTGAAAATTGTGAAAATTATAACTGAGATTGACTGCAACAAAAAAGCGAAGCCTGAAACTTCGCTTTGATGTGGGGGAGGGTGGACTCGAACCACCGAACGGATTCCCGGACAGATTTACAGTCTGTTGCAATTGCCACTATGCGACTCCCCCAACATGATATAGAACGGTTGCTCGATAAAAGCACTGCAAAAGTACATCTTTTTTCCGTACCTACGGCAAAACTCCACGATTTTTTTCGCAACTTTGCAGCATCAAATTCAAATACGATGAAATACGATTTCGATAAGATTATCAATCGCGCTGATACCAACTGCGTTAAATACGATTTGAGAAAGCAAGTGTTTGGCAATCCCGATGTGCTGCCCATGTGGGTGGCTGACATGGATTTTGAGACTCCCGACTTTGTTCGAGAAGCCGTCATCAAGCGAGCCGAACATCCCGTCTATGGCTATCATTTCAAGGATGAGGCTTATTTTGAGGCCATTAGGAAATGGATTCTTAGGCATCATCATTGGAATGTGCATAAGGACTGGATGTCGTTTGTGCCAGGTGTGGTATGTGGCTTCAATATGGCGGTGCTGGCTTTCACCCAACCTGGTGATGAAATCATTATCCAGCCACCCGTGTATCCGCCATTCCATCATGCCGTCAGCAGCCATGGACGGAAGTTGGTTTACAACACCTTAATTAATAGAGGTGATGGCTATGAGTTCAATTTTGACCAACTGGTTGAGCAAGTCAAGACGGCTAAGATGCTGATTCTCTGCAATCCTCACAATCCTGTAGGACGTTGCTGGACCCTAAACGAATTATTGCTTTTGGGAGAGATTTGCATGAAAAACAACGTGTTGGTCATTTCAGACGAAATCCACTGCGATTTGGTTTTGCCTGGTTACCGACATCATCCCTTCGCCTCGCTGGATAAGGAGTTCGCCCAAAACAGCATCACTTTCCATGCTGCCTCAAAGACCTTCAACCTAGCGGGTTTAGCCACTTCTACGGCTATCATACCCAACGATGAGTTACGGAAGACTTATGTTGATTATGTTGAAGCTTTAGAGGCTCATCTTGGCAATATTTTCGGCAAAGTGGCCACGCAAACCGCTATGACCCAAGGCGACGATTGGCTTGTACAACTCCTTGATTATGTGCAAGGCAACATTGACTATGTTTCCGACTTCCTGGTCACTAACCTGCCCAAGGTGAAGTTCCACAAGCCGCAGGCAACCTATATGATGTGGCTCGACTTCAACGGCTATGGCCTCTCGGAAGAAGAGCTTTGGAAAAAGATGACCCAAGAAGCACAATTGGGCTTCAACCGAGGCAAGGACTTTGGCGAGGAAGCTGGTATTGGATTCTTCCGAATCAATTTGGCTTGCCCGAGGGCGACTGTGGAAGAGGCGATGAAGCGGCTGAAGGCCGTGTTCGGATAAGACTAATTTACCACATGAAAAAGCCGTGCTTCGATTCACGAGGCACGGCTTTTCAGTTTGTAATCACGAGATTACTTCAGTTTCTTATAGCCATACACGGCGAGGTCTCCAAGCTCTTCCTCGATGCGGAGCAACTGGTTGTACTTGGCCATACGGTCGGAGCGGCTCAGTGAGCCGGTCTTGATTTGTCCGCTGTTAGTAGCCACGGCGATGTCCGCGATGGTAGCGTCCTCGGTCTCGCCTGAGCGGTGGCTGGTGACGGTGGTGTAACCGTGACGGTGGGCCATGTCGATGGCATCCAAAGTCTCGCTCAACGAGCCGATTTGGTTCACCTTAATTAATATGGAGTTGGCGCAGCCCAACTGGATACCCTTCGAGAGGAAGTCCACGTTGGTGACGAAGAGATCGTCGCCAACGAGTTGGCAGCGGTCACCAATGCGGTCGGTGAGTTTCTTCCAGCCGTCCCAATCTTCTTCGCCCATGCCGTCCTCAATGGAGTCGATGGGGTATTTGTTGATGAGTTCCTCAAGGAAATCAACCTGCTCGTCCGAGCTGAAGCGTTTGCCGTTGGGGTCTTTCTTCGTACCGTTCTTAAGCTCACGATAGTCATAGAACCACTTGCCGTCGACATTGTAAGCAAACTCAGAGGCAGCGCAGTCTAAAGCAATCTTTACATCCTTGCCAGGTTCGTAGCCAGCTTCCTTGATAGCGTCGCAGATGATGGTGAGTGCATCCTCAGTGTCGTTGAGGGCAGGGGCGAAGCCACCTTCATCACCGACGGCGGTGGAGAGACCACGTTTCTTGAGCAGCTTGGCTAAGGTGTGGAACACTTCGGCACCCATGCGCAGACCTTCGCGGAAGCAAGGTGCGCCCACAGGACGAATCATGAACTCTTGGAAAGCAATAGGGGCATCGCTGTGCGAACCGCCGTTGATGATGTTCATCATTGGGACGGGCAGGGTATATGTGTTGGTGCCACCGATGTAGCGGTAGAGCGGGATGTCAAGGTAGTTGGCGGCAGCCTTTGCCACAGCCAATGACACGCCGAGGATGGCATTGGCGCCGAGCTTCGACTTGGTCTTGGTGCCGTCCAAAGCAAGCATCTTGTGGTCGATAGCTCGCTGGTCGAGAGCCGACATGCCCAGGATTTCAGGGGCGATAATCTTGTTGACGTTGTCAACAGCTTTCAAAGTACCCTTGCCACCGTAACGCTTCTTGTCGCCGTCACGCAGTTCGAGGGCTTCGTGTTCGCCAGTCGAAGCACCTGAAGGCACCGAGGCGCGACCCATAATGCCACATTCCAAAGTAACATCCACTTCAACCGTGGGGTTTCCGCGAGAATCCAAGATTTCGCGGGCAATGATTTTTTCTATTCTCATTATCTGTAAGTATTTAAGATTTAAAGATTTAAAATTCAAAATTTATGGTTTAAAACCGAAGTGCAAAGGTAGTGTTTTTTATTAAAACAGCAATCCGTTTTCTTCTGTTGTTCGCGAAACGCCTATCATCTCTTCAAATTCAGTCTCTGTAATGATAGGAATGCCCAAAGACTCAGCCTTTTTGCGTTTCTCAGGGCCCATTTTGTCGCCGGCCAACACATAGTCGGTCTTGCCGGAGATACTACCCACATTCTTGCCGCCGTAAGCCTCGATGGTTTCCTTGATGCCGTCGCGGGAATAGTGTTGGAACACTCCACTCACCACAAAAGATTTTCCAGCTAATACCTGCTCTTTGTCGGAAATGGCTTGCTCGGCCATGGCAAACTGCAAACCAGCTTGTTTCAAACGGTTGACAATCTCAATATTGCGCCCATCATCAAAGAAATGCCGCACCGAAAGCGCAATTTTCTCGCCAATTTCGTTGATTTCGGTCATTTCTTCGAAGCTCGCATTGATGATATGGTCAATATCGTGCAAAGCCTTGGCCAACACCTTTGCCACCGACTCACCGACGAACTTGATGCCTAAAGCAAAAAGCACCCTTTCAAAAGGCACTGACTTTGACTTCTCCAAAGCATCCAAGATGTTTTGCGCTGTCTTTTCTTTGAAGCTGACCTTGCGCGTGGCGACAGGCATCAAACTGAATTCGTCCTCAATGGTGATGACCTTCTCCAAACCAAAGAGTTTATCGTAAGTAAGGTCGTACAAATCGGCGACATTTCGAACCAAGCCTTCTTCATAAAGCAGTTCCACCTTCCCTTCGCCAAGGCTTTCGATATTCATGGCTTTGCGCCCGATGAAATGCTCAATACGACCACGAATCTGCGGCGAACAGCCTGAACTGTTGGGACAATACCATGCCGCTTCACCTTCATTCTGAACAAGTGGAGTACCACAGATTGGGCAGGCCTTTACAAATTCTACATGTTTTGCACCCGCTTGACGCTTGTTCAAATTAACACCGATAATTTTAGGGATGATTTCACCGCCTTTCACCACGGTGACGGTGTCGCCATAATGTAAGTCAAACTGGCGGATGAAGTCTTCGTTATTTAAGGTGGCTCGTTTTACGGTCGTACCAGCTAACTGCACAGGTGTTAGATTGGCAACAGGAGTGATAGTGCCATGTCGTCCAACTTGGAAGTCAACGCTTTGCAACTCAGTCTCTACCTCTTCGGCTTTAAACTTGTAGGCGATGGCCCATTTTGGCGACTTGGCCGTGAAACCTAAGACCTGCTGCTGAGCATAACTGTTGACCTTCAGCACGATGCCATCGATAGCGAAAGGTAGTTCATGACGTTTTACATCCCAATAATCGATGAACTCGAAGATCTCGTCGATGGTCTTGCATAGCGCCATGAAATTGGAGATGTTGAAGCCCCATTTCTTGGCGGCTTGCAGGCTTTGGTAATGCGTCTGGTAACGGTTTTCAAGGCCGTCCATCATCATGTAGTAGCAATAATTGTCTAAGCGGCGACGGGCCACTTCTTTGGAGTCTTGCAACTTTAATGTTCCTGCAGCAGCGTTTCTCGGATTGGCAAACAGGTCATCTCCAGCCTCGACACGTGCCTCGTTCAAACGGTTGAAACTATCGAAAGGCATTACGATTTCGCCTCGCATTTCGAAGAAGTCAGGGTAATCTCCATGTAGTTTCAATGGCACAGTTCGAATGGTCTTCACGTTGGTGGTCACGTCATCGCCTTGAGTACCGTCGCCACGGGTCACGGCGCGAACAAGCACACCGTTTTCATATTGCAGGCTGATGGAAAGACCGTCAAATTTCAACTCACAGCAAAACTCCACTTCATCCTCAATGGTTTTCTTAATGCGGTTGATAAACTCCGCAATCTCCTCACGGCTGTATGAATTGGCCAGTGAGAGCATGGGGTAGCGGTGCTGTACACTCTTAAACTCTCTCGTTACACCGCCACCGACACGTTGGGTTGGCGAAGCAGGGGAGAGGTACTCGGGAAACTCCTTCTCCAGACGCGCCAACTCCTCGAGCTTCATATCAAACTCGTAGTCGCTGATAGTAGGTTTGGCAAGGATATAGTAATTGTAGTTGTGTTGCTCCAACTCATCGCTAAGGGCTGCGATACGCAAGCGGGCTTCTTCTTTGGTCATAATTGAATGTATTTCAAAGGATTGACGCCAAGAGCCCAAAGCAACAGCCCCAATGCAACTATCGAAATGAGGACACCGATGAAGGTCAACAAAGCACCTCTGAAGTTGCGTCTAATGCAAAGGATCAAAAGGATACTCAAAACGATGAAAGCACTCTCGTACCACACGCAGATACCCAAACCAAGCATGATGCCGGCGATGAGGAAGGAACTGCGATGCACGTTTTCGTTGAGGTTGTTTTGCCGTAAGACCTCTTGCCTCAAAACCACATTGGCGCCGTAAAGCATCAACGGCAGGCCGAGGAAGGCGCTGGCATTCTCGATAATGCCGAAAGAGGGCATAATGCAACTGAATGCCGGAATGAGTGCCAACAACCAAGCATTCTGCTTATTGGAGGTCAGGTCGCAGATGCGATAAACCATAGAAACGGTGAAAAGCGAGACTATAGCATATAGCGAGCGACTAAGCAACATCATGCCTTGCGAATCGCCGATGCCAAGAAGATCCTTGATTTTTTCAAGGAATCCGATGAAAAGCGTCGTGTGTTGCAGTTCACCACGTGAACCATATTCTGGAACAAATATTACTGCAATGATTCTCACCAAGATAGCTATCAGCATCAACGAGGTGAAGGGATGTTGGTCTTTGAAGTTTTTTATTCTTTGAAACATATTATTCCATAATTGAAATGCAAAGATACAAAATTTTCGTAATTTTGCCTCGTTATTAAATAAACGGAATAATTAACCTTAAAATTATCAAAAAAATGAAGAAATTTGTAAAAGTTATTGCACTTGCTGCCTTGATAGTGTTAGGAGGACATGCAATGGGCCAACATTCTCATGGATATTTGTTTGTAGGAGCATCCTTCCCTATGAGTGAGTTTGGGGATGGTAATGTGTTTCCTAATACCGCATTGGGTGGCAACTATAATGATGGTGGTGCCGCTCTCGGCGTTAACGCTGGACTGAAATGGAATTACGGCGTTGGTGTGCCAGGTCTCAGTGTGATGCTTTCTGTCGACGGTTTATACAATGCTCAGAACGCCAATTTGAAAAATTACTACAAGCAAGTGAAGAAGGATTGGGAGAATAATAATAATAATGTTGAAGTGTCGTCCCCAAAGTACATTAATGTACCTGCTATGCTGGGCTTAAACTATTGCATCAGAATCAATCCTCAACTGGGCATATATGTTGAGGGTGGTGTTGGCGGTAATTTGCGTTTTATCACGGACTACGCCCAAAAAGGCACTTCCAAAATGTTTAATGTGAAAAACAGTTGCATCTATGATTACGAAAAGGCTTTAACCTTCGCATGGCAAGCAGGATTGGGAATAGAAGTGAGCAAGAGCCTTGTAATCGGTTGCAGCTTTTATGATTTAGGTGGAGCCCCAGTGAAAGGTGAATTAAAGACCGTGGTAGAAGGATTAAATATGCCTACTGTCGACTTCGAATACGGTACAGACCATCCTATAATGGTTCTTGGTCGTCTTGGTTTCAGATTTTGATCATTAGTCCATATCAAAATAGGGAAATGCGAAGCGTCGGGTTCACCGGCGCTTCGTTTTTTATGTTGTGTTGGGCGGCCTTCAAGCCAAAGAAAACCGCATCCTTTCCAAAATGTCCAATTGCATTTGCATGAATCACGCCAGCAAAGAACGCATCGCCCGAACCTGTCACATTTACAATAGCTGTGGGAAGTGCTGGATAAGTGGTTGCCACACCATCCGAACAAAAGATAACACCCATTGAACCTATGGTTAAATAGACATTGTTTACTCCATTGTCATTCAGTTTTTTGGATGCTTCAATTGCTGTGACTTCACCTGTGATTTGCTCCGCCTCTGCCATGTTGCATTTCAAGGCAAAGGTGGATTGCTTTTTCGATATTTTCATGGCTTCTGCAAAACGCAAGGCTTTACCCGGAGAAACCGTATCAATGTATAAGGGAGCCTCGGAATGGTCGATGAGATAACTGAGGGCTTCCGTACTGAGCAGTGTGTCGGCAACCACGATGTCAGATATGTTGATGGCTTCCATCTTGTCTTTGAGCCAACTCAAATCCATACGATCGTTGAGGCTTACATCGGAAACCGCTGAAACCATATTGCCCTTGTCGTCATTGAAACTGAGAAAAATGGGGCTTTTCGCATCTTCGAACTGGTCGGAAAGCGACAAGTCCATACCGATTTGCTCGCAGTCGGATATCATGCGGTTGGCGAAATCATCATTGCCAAAAACGCTTACCAACTTCACATCATGGTTCAACAGACAAAGGTTGTGGGCAATGTTACGCGCCACACCACCATGATGGAAAGCGATGTTTCCTGGTATGCAACCTTTTGCATTTGCCTCGGTATGGGGCTTCACTGCAATGTCGATGTTGGATTCTCCAATGATGGTAATCTTCATGATTCCTTTGTTTTGAAGGACAAAAGTAGAAAACTTTTGTGAGAATTTGGATTTCATGTTTTTATTTTGTTATTTCGTGCCTTCAAATCAATGTGTTATGACACACCAACAAAGCAAGAAGAGGAAGCGTCGCAACTACAAATACCATGCGATTACCTTCAAGTTGTCGGCAGGGCAGTACCGCTCGCTACGCAATTACTGCAAAGCCCGCCGCACAACGCCCATCAAGCTGATCAAGAAAAACATAGAGCGGTTCATCACGGCGTACGAATATGAGGTCCCCACGGATTTGTACCTCACTGAGAACCAATTGGATCTGTTTTCCGAAACTCTTATGTAGGGGTGAAGTCTGCTAAGCTTGTAGAAGCACCGTCAATGAGCCCTTCATTCATCATTTCTGATTGAACGGTATGCGGTTCTGTATCGATCTTCCTAAAGTCACCTCATCCACATATTCCAAGGCATCGCCCACGGCAATGCCTTTAGAAATCACTGAAATCTTTCCCTCAAAGTCTTTCAGCTGTCTGAAAATGTAGAAGTTGGTCGTGTCGCCTTCAATTGTGGCAGGCAAGGCCAAGATGATTTCCTTAATATCTTCTTTTTGCGTGCGTTGTACCAATTGTGCTATCTTCAAGTCATTAGGCGAGATGCCTTCAATTGGACTGATGACCCCACCCAGCACATGATAGAGTCCGTTGTAGGAAGCTGTGCGTTCAATGGCCAGCACATCACGCATATCGGCCACCACGCATAGCGTATTCTCATCGCGGCGCGGATTGCTGCAAATAGAGCACACTTTGGTGTCGCTGATGTTGTAGCACCGTTCGCAAAGCATAATATTGTGCTTCATTTTCAGCAAAGAATCAGCAAGTTGCTCTGTTTCCAAATCTTCGCTATTGAGCAGGTGCAAAGCCAATCTTAAAGCCGTCTTTTTGCCAATGCCTGGCAATTTTGATAGCGACTCTACCGCATTCTCAAGTAATATGGATGAATACTCGGCCATACAATAATCGCGGCAAAATTAAGTTATTTCCTTAAATTTGCAGTCTCAAAAATGAAGAAATCATGAAAAGATATTGCCTTATCATTGCAGCTTTGTTGCTTACCGTGTTTGCCGTGGCTCAAGATTTCAACCAGACCGACTCGAAAGGCCGCCGTCAAGGGCAGTGGCGCGACTTCTATCCAAACGGACAGCTGCGTTACGAAGGAGAGTTCAAGAACGACAAGTGCAAGGGTACTTTCCGATATTATGACGAACAAGGCAATTTGAAGGCCACCAACGAGTTCGACAAGTCAGGCGAAAAAGCATTGAACAAGACCTACGCCACAAACGGCAGGGTGATTGCTACTGGCATATACCTGAATCAAAAGAAAGACGGGGAGTGGAAGTATTATGACGCCCAATCGGGACAGCTTCGTTTGGTGGAGGACAACAAAGAGGGCAAGGTTCACGGTTGGTCAAGAATTTACAACCCGCAGAACGGTGTGCTTGCCGAGGAAACTCAATTTGTTGAAGGCCAGCCCGAAGGCCAATGCAAGAAATACTCCGACACAGGCTCTTTAGTCATGGAATGCCAATACCATAATGGGCTGCTTGAAGGTCCCACCAAGACCTATTATCCCAACACAGCCCTAAAAGAAGAAGGGCAATATACCAAGGGAAAGAAATCGGGCACTTGGAAGACCTACAACGAGGAAGGCGATGTCGTCGCTGAAGAGGCTTTCGGCGAGTTTGTGTACTGAATACGAAACCTACCACCTATGTCATTCCCACGGGAATTTATAGTTGGTAGGTTTCGTTTTGGTTTTCCTTAATTACATCTTATTAAATAATCCTCCAAATTGGGTCGACCAAATTTCTCAGCCAACTTATAGTACTCGCAAGCCTTGTCCTCGTCATGCATTAAAAAGTAGGTTTTACCCATATTGAAATAAGCGTCGGCATAGTCAGGCTTCAACTCAATGGCTTTCTCGAAATCGGCAACAGCTTCTTCGTATTTCATGGCATTCACCCTGGCACAGCCACGGTAATAGTAGGCTTCGAAGTTACTCTTGTCGTATTTGATAGCCTCGGTAAGGGTCTCTTCTGCTTTTTTATAGTCGCTATAGCGCAACAGCTGTTTAGAGCCTTCTTCCGTGTAAAGGCGCGATTTGGCGGGGTTTTCACAACTGGCCAGGAAAAGAACGCAGATGGTGGTGATTATCAATGCTAGTTTCTTCATTTCAGTAATTATTTGATGCAAAAATAAGTCTTTTTTCAGAAATAGAGCCAATGCCAAACGAATTTGTCGGAAGCATTGTACTCCAATGCGGGCGTTGGCAACTTGATGAAACTGAGAGCGCGCAACACGGCCTTGAGATAGCGGTTTTCGACAGGCAGTTTTGCCAAGTCGATGCCTGGGGCAAGATAGAATTGTCGTACGCGTTCGAAGTCGGGAGTGGGCTGAGGTTCAACCATGCCTTTGGCACCGTAGCCAAAATCGACGGTGAGCCATTCAGGGAAGCTGCTTTCCGAATCCAATAGCAATTCCTTGACATTGAAGAGGGCCCAAAGGGTGATGCCGTTATAGTCCTTCAAAGACTGGCTTATCAGGTTATGGCCTAATTCTTCAGGATTGTATTGGGCGTATTCGGTTGGATGGAATGAGTATTTCAGGCTGATGCGCTGCTCGCCCCAAAGCAGTTGTTGGGTGGTATAAAGCGCAATACCACTGACATCGGCAGCCATGTCGCCCCACGAAAAGCCCCAGCCTTCATATCCAGCATCCATAAGCTCGATGGTGGTCATGAAAAGCAAGGAATAAGCACCGCCATAAAGGGCAGACCGTTTCGAGTCCAAACCTGCCAAGCGCATGCTTTCATCACCAAATAAACTAGTGTGGTAAGAAGTGGTAGCGTGACACAACTTGTCCATCTGAAGCCAGTCACCATTGTCGTTAATGGTATGAATTCCAACCCATTGGCAGTCCTTGAACCAAAGCCGGTTCAGTCCAACTACCGTACCGCCATAGATTACGGCATGGCTCCCAAAAACGATTTTAGCATTGCGCCTGACAATGGAATCGGTAGGTTGTTGTGCCCATGCGGAACAAAACGACAATGCGAGAAGAATTGAAATCAGCTTGTGCTTCATTTGCCCAATCCCTCATTGAGGGAGCATCCTTGGTTATTCGAATTTGTGGATAATTCTTGTCACCGTGTCGATGATTTCCTTCAACTTTACCTCGCTCTTGGCCTCGCAAAGGAAACGCAGATAAGGTTCGGTATTGGAAGGCCTGATATTAAGCCACCAGTCGGGATAGTCCAAGCGGTAACCATCGAAGTCCAAGAAACGCTCGGGCTTTTCGATTTGGGCAAAGTGGTCTTTAACGGCATCCATAGCCTCTTGTTTGCGCTCAATCTTGAAGTTGATCTCGCCCGAATTAGAATAAGGTGATATCTCATCAATGATTTGGCTCATGGTTTTGCCTTCTTTCTTGCGTTCGGCCAAGAGTCTGAGCACGATGGATGCGGCCAGCAAGGCAGAGTCGGAGTAATAGAAGTCACGGAAATAGTAATGGCCGGCCAACTCGCCTCCATAACAGCCATCTAACTCACGGAGTTTCAATGCAGCGTAGGCGCGACCTACACGCCAAGTCTCCACCTTAGCCTGGTAGCGATTGAGGTATTCCTGGATGGCACGCGAGCTGCGGATGTCCTGCAACACAATGCCTTTTTGTTTTTGTTCTCCAATGAAATAGTCGCCCAAAAAAGCAATGATGAGGTCGGGACTGATGAAACGGCCTTTCTCGTCGATGAAGGTGATGCGGTCGGCATCGCCGTCGAAGAGGAGGCCAATGTCGCATCCCTCTTTCTTCACCAAGGTCTTGATTTGTTCCTGCGCGTTAGCTTCCAAAGGATTGGGCTCGTGATTGGGGAAATTGCCGTCCAAGTTGTCGTTGATGTAATGCGCCTCGCCAATCAGCTCGTGGACAAAGATGGATGACATGCCATTGCTGCAATCCACTGCAATGTTGAGGTTGTCGTGCGGTCCCACAAACTGTTTCTGGAAGGCCATATATTCGGCATAGACATTCTTTTCGCGAATGATGCCTTTCTTTTCACAAGGTACGGTGGCTTTATCGCTCGCCACAAGAGCTTCAAGTCGGTTCAAGCCCGTGTCGTAGCCGACAGGAAGGGCATCCTTGGCCGAAATCTTCAGTCCATTGTGGTGCTTCGGATTGTGTGAGGCTGTGATTTGGATAGATGCGCCATAGCCGTATTTGGCCGTCGACCAATAGACCAATGGCGTAGTGGAAAGGCCGATGAAGTCGACATTTTTGCCACGATCGGTGAGGCCTCGGGTGAGATTATCAAAGAGCGTGGGCGATGAGAGGCGCATGTCGCGTCCCACGAGATAGGTGTCGGTGTCGAGCACATCAGGCAAGAAATAGCCGATGCGGTAGGCAATGGTTTCGTTGAGGTCGGTACCCCATTCGCCACGGATGTCGTATGCTTTGAATGCTTTCATTTTATCAGTTGTTTAGTTGGTCAGTTGTTCAGTTGTTCAGTTAAAGCAGGTCGTTGAGCCTGTCGAAACGCCGTCCTTAATACAGTCGGCCCTTCGACGGGCTCAGGGGCCTCAGCTATCTAATTCCTCTTTGATTCAACGCTTGTTGGTATTTTGCTGCGTTGCGGTTGTGCTCGGCCAAGGTCTTGGCAAAGTTGTGATAGCCCGAAAAGTCCTCCTTGGCACAGAAGTAGAAGTAATGGTGGTCTTCGGCGTTCAGCACAGCCTTGACTGCAGCGAGGGAAGGGATGCATATGGGACCAGGAGGTAGGCCGGGATATTTGTAGGTGTTATAGGGTGATTCGATTTCCTTGTGACGGTCGAGCACGCGCTTGATGGTGAAGTCGTTCCAAGCAAAGACGAGAGTGGGATCGGCTTGCAACAGCCAGTTGTTTTTCAGCCGGTTGAGGTAGACACCAGCCACACGAGGCATCTCATCGCTCATGTTGGTCTCTTTGTTGACGATGGAAGCCAAAGTACTAACCTGAACGGATGTCAAGCCCTTGGTTTGGGCCTGTTGCTTGCGCTCTTCATTCCAGAACTTGTTGTATTCCTGAAACATACGGTTTACGAAGCCTTCGGCATCGGTGTTCCAGTAGAACTCATAAGTGTCGGGCAGGAATAGGGCAGGGATGGTGTAATTGTTGAAGCCCAGCTGCTTGACATATTCCTGATTGTGAAGCAG
>JAEEGK010022142.1_pt1 | contig 13382 bp, 11 predicted proteins | sample 8958771 | NCBI WGS metagenome assembly JAEEGK01 (sample SAMN16246547, study PRJNA631951) | gut metagenome | biome: gut microbiome; feature: rumen; material: SC-attached | host: Bos | place: Iran: Karaj | collected 2018-10 | reverse complement strand
ACAGCGTTCTGACAGAGGGTGGTGTGAAGCCGGATACCATGATGAACATGATAAGAATGGTATATGATCCGGAGAATGGACAGTCAGGAAAAGAGAGTAAGAAGTATTCAGCAAAACTTGAAAAAATCCTTGAAGATGCATATCAGGAGTCAATCAGGCTCGGTTCCGATGAAATCGGTACCGGGCATGTTTTGCTTGCAATGCTGAAGAATAAGGACAGCGCTGCATATAAGCTTCTGTCTTCAGCAAAGCTTGATATAGAGAAAATATATACGGACATTATAAGAACCTGCGGTTTCAATCAGAGATTTGCAAAGCAGGATTATAAGGCATATGCCAGCGGCAAGAGAAGCGGGCGTCCTGCAACTCCGATGCTGGACCGTTATGCCAGAAATATGTCCAAGGAAGCTGAGAAGGGACATCTCGATCCTGTAATCGGAAGAACTGATGAGATATTCAGAGTTATGCAGATCCTCTCAAGAAGGATGAAGAATAATGTATGTCTCGTTGGTGAACCGGGCGTTGGTAAGACAGCAGTTGTTGAAGGACTGGCTCAGCTTATAGCTGCCGGTAATGTTCCTGAAGATATGAAGACCAGGAAGATTTATGCTCTTGATCTTTCAGGTATGGTAGCCGGTTCAAGATACAGAGGTGACTTCGAGGAAAGAATAAAGAATCTTATTGCTGAGGTAAAGCGCGACGATAATATAATCCTCTTCATCGATGAACTTCATACTATCATCGGTGCAGGCGGAGCAGAAGGAACTACAGATGCTTCAAATATCTTAAAACCTGCTCTTTCCAGAGGAGAGATAAGGGTTATCGGTGCAACAACTCTTGCTGAGTATAGAAAGCACATAGAGAAGGATGCTGCACTTGAAAGACGTTTTCAGCCTGTAAATGTAGAGGAACCTACAAGAGAAGAGACTCTCGAGATCCTTCATGGTCTTGCCAAGAGATATGAGGAGTTTCACGGAGTGATCATCACTGAAGAGTCAATGGAAGCTGCAGTTGACTACTCTATAAGATATATCAATGACAGATTCCTGCCGGATAAGGCTATCGACCTTATCGATGAAGCTTCAGCCAGAAAGAGACTGGGCGGTTATGGTAAGGAGATTAAGAAGGCAAACTTCACTGAGGAACCGGATTTTGAGAAGCTTATGATAAAGCTTCTGGCTGAAGGTGACTATGAGGGGGCTGCAAGTCTTAAGAAGGATATGGAAGACGCTGAGGCACGTAAGGCACGACGTGTAAAGAGAAAGTCAGCTGATACTGTTCCTACGGTAGATGCTGAGGATATTGCAGGAGTTGTATCTGTATGGACAAAGGTTCCTGTTTCAAGAATATCCACCTCTGAGCAGCAGAAGCTTCTGAAGCTTGAGTCAGTACTTCATAAGAGGATTGTAGGTCAGGATGAGGCTGTGGCTGCAGTTGCCAGTGCTATTAAGAGAAGTCGTGTGGGACTGAAGGATCCAAAGAGACCTATCGGTTCATTCCTGTTCCTGGGACCTACAGGTGTTGGTAAGACAGAACTCTCTAAGGCTCTTGCTGAGGCACTCTTCGGAGATGAGAAGAGCATGATCAGAGTTGATATGTCTGAGTACATGGAGAAACACAGCGTATCCAAGATGATAGGTTCACCTCCGGGATATGTGGGCTTCGATGAGGGCGGACAGCTGTCTGACCGTGTCAGAAAGAACCCATACAGTGTACTTCTTTTCGATGAGATAGAGAAGGCGCATCCGGATGTATTCAACGTACTGCTTCAGGTTCTTGATGATGGTATGATCACTGATTCAAAAGGCAGAAGAGTTGATTTTAAGAATACGATCATCATAATGACTTCAAATATCGGAGCAGAGAAGATAATCGAGCCTAAGTCACTGGGCTTCAGAACTGAGGAAGAGAATGCCGATAATGCTCATAAGGAGATGAAGGATGGGGTTATGGAAGAAGTTAAGAAGCTCTTCCGTCCGGAATTCCTGAACCGACTTGATGATATAATCGTATTCAGATCTCTTACGGAGGAGAATGTGAAGAATATCACAACCCTTCTTCTGAATGAACTGAAAGAACGTGCTGAGGCAGGTCTCGGCATAAAGATTAACTTCGGTGCAAAGGTAAGAGATTTTGTATTCAAGAAGGGTTACGACAAGAAGTTTGGTGCAAGACCTCTGAGAAGAGCTATCCAGACCTATATAGAAGACACCCTGTCAGAGGAGATTCTGGCCGGCAACATATCCAGAGGGGATAAGGTATCGGTATCAGTAAAGGATGATAAGGCACATTTCACTAAAAAGTGAAAATAATAATTCTTTAAGATGTATTTAAATTGATTTTATGATAAACTATAAGTGGAGTTATTCTCCGGTATTAGTTTTTTGGGAGGTATTATAGAAATGGCAGTTATTGAGGAACTCATCCGCGAGGAAGAGAACGGATCACTCAGCTTTGGTAACTACGAGCTTGCATCCAAGACAAAGCAGGACGGCTTTGTATATAATGGAGACAGCTATAAGATAAAGACATTTAATGAGATAACCAAACTTGAAAGAAATGGTATGTTCGTATATGAGTCGGTTCCGGGAACTGCAGTACATGGTTTTATGACAAACGGTGAGAAGGTTGTCATGACTATTGAGGGCAAGGAAGACGCACAGGTTACATTAGAGCTAGAGCCTGAGAAGGAATACAAGGTACATGTTGGCGGCGTATATGTCGGAAAGATGAGTACCAACCTTGGAGGAAAGCTTGTTCTCAGCGTTGGATTTGAGGAAAATGATTCAGTAGAGATTATAGTAGAAAAGCAGTAAAGAAGAGCGAATCCGGTGCGTATGCATCGGATTTGTTCGTTATGATAGAAAATGTTGCGCTGTAAGCACAGGGCTTTAGTGCGGCAGCGTTGAGGGGGCTTTATGGCAAAGGATAAAAAGATATTCTTCTGCAAAGAGTGTGGATATGAATCCGGAAAATGGCTGGGACAGTGTCCGGGATGCGGCGAGTGGAATACATTTGTAGAGCAGGAAGTTAAGGTCCAGAGGGGGAAGAGTACCACAGTGGGACTGGCAGCGGCAAGACCGAAGCCTACCAGTATAAAAGAGGTTTCATCAGCTCAGGAGACCAGAATAAAGACAAATATAGGTGAATTGGACCGTGTACTGGGAGGAGGAATCGTAAAGGGTTCTCTCGTTCTGGTGGGCGGTGCTCCGGGAATAGGTAAGTCAACACTGCTTCTTGAAATGTGCAGGAATCTGGTAAAGGAAGATACAAAGATCCTCTATGTATCAGGCGAGGAGTCAATGTCACAGATAAAGATGAGGGGCGAGAGACTTGGTGCCTATGATGACAGATTGATGCTTCTTGCAGACAGTGATATTGATAACATTGAAATCTCTATAGATGAATGCAAGGCTGAGGTGGTAATAATAGATTCCATTCAGACTATGGAGGCACCGGGAGTTGACTCGGCACCGGGAACAGTGACTCAGGTAAGAGAGGTTACCTCAAGACTGCTTCAGATAGCCAAGTCCATGGGAGTTGCGGTATTTATCGTAGGCCATGTGACGAAGGAAGGAACAGTGGCAGGTCCGAGAACACTGGAGCATATGGTGGATTCTGTGCTTTACTTTGAAGGTGATGACAGTGCCGGATTCAGACTGCTCAGGGCAGAGAAGAACCGATTCGGTTCAACCAATGAGATCGGGGTTTTCAATATGACGGATAAAGGTCTCGAAGAGGTGGATAATCCATCTCAGATGTTCCTGAACGGAAGACCGGAGGATGCCTCGGGTTCGGTGGTTATATGTACCATTGAAGGTACAAGAGCCATCCTTGTGGAACTGCAGGCACTCTGTGCGGATTCCAGTTTCAATATGCCGCGTCGTACGGCAGTAGGTCTCGATTATAACAGAGTAAATCTTCTGATAGCTGTGCTTGAGAAGAGAGGCGGAATATCCCTTTCAGGCTGTGACTGCTATGTAAATATAGCGGGCGGTATGAGAGTCAGCGAACCATCAGCAGATCTGGGAATCATATGTGCCATATATTCCAGCTTCCGTGATAAGACCATAGGAGATGATATTGTAATAATCGGTGAGGTCGGCCTTGCCGGAGAGATAAGAGGAGTCAGATCCTGCGGCCAGAGAGTCAGAGAAGCAGTAAAGATGGGCTATAAGAGAGTCATGATCCCTAAGTCCAACATGACAAAAGACCTGAAGGATATAGAAGGCGTCGAGATAATCCCTGTCGCCACCATCCGCGAAGCCATGGAAGTAGTAAAATAGCTAAGCAAAAACCCGTCCGAGTCACCATTCCAATTGTGTGATCTCGGGCGGGTTATTTGCTTTGTATACTGTTATCGAAATATTACTTCTTACAGCGCGGCTTTGAAGGCAGCCAGAAGCTCATCGTATGTCTCATATGCAGGGAACTGTGGATAGTCCTTCTTGATAGCATCTGTTGTTCTGAACAGGAAGCCTGCCTTACTAGCTTCGATCATAGCAAGATCGTTGAAGCTGTCACCTGTTGCGATTGTATCGAAACCGCAGCTCTGAAGTGCACGTACAGTTGTAAGCTTTGACTTCTCGCAGCGCATTTTGAAACCTGTGATCTTTCCATCAGGAGCAACCTCAAGTGTGTTGCAGAAGAGAGTTGGCATACCAAGCTTCTTCATAAGAGGCTTTGCAAACTGCTCAAATGTATCACTGATGATGATTGTCTGTGTAGCATCGCGAAGCTCGTCAAGGAATTCCTTAGCGCCCGGAAGCGGATCAATCTTTGCGATTGTTTCCTGAATCTCCTTAAGTCCGAGGCCATGCTCCTCAAGAATCTTAAGTCTCCAGTTCATAAGCTTGTCGTAGTCGGGTTCGTCTCTTGTGGTCTTCTTAAGTTCTGGAATACCGCTTGCTTCGGAAAATGCAATCCAAATCTCCGGTACAAGAACACCTTCAAGGTCGAGACATGCAACATTCATACCCATTGTATATTTCCTCCGTATTAACAGATAAGTTTTAGTAACGGCCCAAAGAAAGATTCCCTTTCTCTAGGACCGTATAAGTATAACAGATAGAATTGTGCGATGCAAACGAAACAATTCCACCTGGCGAAACATATACAGAACAATTCTGCTTGACTAAACAGGGCAGAGTGATTATTCTTTTAAACCGTGAGGAAGAATAAAGATGGACATAAAGATAAAAAACATGAATAACCATATAAAGGGAATACTCTGTATCATAGCTGCGGCGGCAGGATTCTCCTTTATGACTTTCTTTGTCAGAATATCGGGAGATCTTCCGACTATGCAGAAGGTTTTCTTCAGAAATGCAGTAGCCCTCGTAATAGCTGTGATAACGCTTATACTGAGTGGAGAGAGTTTCCGTATAGAGAAGAGAAACAGAATGGACATTTTTATGAGATGTCTTTTCGGTACTTCAGGAGTTATATGTAACTTCTATGCAATCGACAGACTGGATCTTTCGGACGCAAATATGCTGAATAAGCTTTCACCGTTCTTTGCGATCATTATGTCGATTCCAATCCTGAAGGAGAAACCTTCCAAGACAGATGTGGGTGCTACTATCATAGCATTTATAGGAGCACTCTTTATCATCAGACCTACAGGAACTAACCTGCTGCTGATACCGGCGCTGGCAGGACTGTATGGTGGATTTGGAGCGGGTCTTGCATATGTCTTTGTAAGAAAGCTGGGAAAGAAGGGCGAGAGAACACCTATAATTGTAATGTGTTTCTCCCTGTTCTCGTGTCTTGTGGCACTGCCGTTCCTGATAATTGATTATCATCCGATGGAACCGAAACAGCTTCTGTGCTTGGTTATGGCAGGTGTGTCAGCAGCAGTAGGACAGTTCGGAATTACATCGGCGTATAAGTTTGCACCGGCAAAGGATATATCTGTATTTGATTATACACAGGTTATATTTGCGGCACTTTGGGGAATCCTGTTCCTGAATGAGATTCCGGTGCTGTTCAGTATTATAGGTTATGTAATAATAATTGGTGTCGCTGTATTCAGGTGGCATATAGCAAGAAAAGAAAGCCAGGCAAGCTGAGCTTTCTTTTTTTATGGAACACTTTGTGCATTCTTTACGGACGTCTGGCATCTGGATGACGCGTTCCAACCGCCCATAATAGGGCTCTGGAACGCGCACCAGCCTGCCAGACTGACTACAAAAGTCTGGAACGCGCACCAGCCTGCCAGACTGACTACAAAAGTCTGGAATGTGCATCAGCCTGCCAGACTGACTACAAAAGTCTGGAATGTGCATCAGCTTGCTATAAATATATAATATAGCTTGACAGACAATATTATATCATGTATAGTATTATACGAAATCACAAAAGGAGGCGTGGAAGTATGACTTACCAACTTACAGCACCTTTGCTTGATGCATGCGTACTTGGAATCATCGCACAGGAAGATTCTTATGGATATACTCTAACTCAGAGAGTCCAGGGGGTGGTTGACATTTCAGAGTCAACACTTTACCCGGTCCTCAGAAGACTTCAGAAGGAGAATCTGCTGACAACCTATGACCAGCCGTATCAAGGAAGGAACAGAAGATACTATAGGATCACTGATCTGGGCAGAACAAAGCTTACTTACTACAGACATGAGTGGGATGATTATAAGCAGAAGATAGACAGCCTTCTTCAGGATACATCAAGTAAAAAGGCTAAAAAAGAAGAAGGGGATCAAGTGGTCAGGGAGGTATGAGATGAATAAGGAAAGATTTATGATAGAGCTTGAAAGGCTGCTGAGAGGTCTTCCTTCAGATGAGAGAGAAGACGCCCTGAATTATTACAGGGAATACATAGAAGATGCAGGCTTCAGTGATATAGATGATGTAACTGATAAGCTCGGTACACCTAAGCAGGTTGCCAGAAGCATACTAGGTGAATCGGTAGAAAAGCATGTTGAAGTTCAGAGAGAGAAGAAGGATGTAAGATCGGGAGCTTCAACACTTTGGAGAATCCTTCTTTATATATGTGCAGCACCATTTGCTATTCCGGTGGTTGCTGTAGTTGCGGCACTATTTATCGCACTGGTGGCAGTAGTATTCAGCGTTGGAGTTGCACTGGTATGCTCAGGTGGAGCTATGATATTTGCGGGAATTATTCTTATCCCGGCAGTCTTCTGGTCACTTACAACACCACAGGTGATGATTGTTATTGGAGCAATACTTGTGCTTATTCCACTTGGTGTTATCTGGTGTATAGGTTTCTATAAGGTTTGTGGAGTTATGCTTAAGGCAGTTGCAGGACTTGCCAGAAAGATGTTTGTAAGGAAGGAGAGATAAGGTGAAAAGACTGATATATACTTGCGGAGTCCTTATCGCAGTCGGAATAGGACTGGTTATATCCGGATTCATTCTTTCGGGAAAGAAGGGCTTTGCTCTGGATTATAAGAATAAGAAAATGCTTTATTCAGAGGATGAAACAGTTAAGGACACAATCGAATTTGAAGCCTTTGATGAGGCAGAGATAAATATACCATATGCTTCTCTTGAGATAATAGAAGGAGACAGCTATAAGCTTGAATATGCGGCTGATAAGAATAATGATCTTAAAGCTGAGGTTAAAGATGGAAAGCTGATACTTAACTATAGTAATGCATCGAGATCATTCAACTTTAATTTCGGTTACTGGGATGGAGAGAGATACTTTAAGCTTTATGTTCCTGAGGGAACTGCTCTTAAGAAGGCTGATATCGTGCTTGGTTCAGGATCGTTCACAATGGAAGATATCGACATAGCAGATCTTAAGATTGATGATGATTTCGGATCAGTTGACATAAAACAGATGGACTCTGAAAAACTTGATATAAACTGTGAATCCGGTTCAGTAAAACTTTCTAATATTAATACGGGAGATCTTAACATAGTAGATGACTTCGGAAGTGTAAATCTGGAGGATGTAAAGGCTGATAAGTCCAAGTTTGATCTTGAATCAGGAAGCCTTAAGCTGAAGGGTTTTGAGTCATCAGATATTGAGGCAGATTCAGATTTCGGAAGCATTAATTGTGATCTTAAGGGGGCAGCAGAAGATTATAACTATGATCTCAGAACCGAGTTTGGAAGCATAACTCTTGATGGTGATAATGTAGGAAAAGAGGAAGATGGCTTTGATAAGGTTTATGTTGGCGGAAACGGTGACAAAAAGAAACAGAAGAAGGCCGAGTCAGGAAGTATTAAGATTGATTTTGAGTAAAAAGCTATGATAGAATATAGCACGGGATTGTTCGAAGGGTTTCGAGGGATTCCGTGCTGTTTTTATGATTTAAATAGGGGGATTGAAATTATGATATGTCCAAAATGCGGTAGTGAGATACCGGACGGCTCCACAGATTGCTTTATATGTGGAGAGGTTTTTGCTGCACCAAGACCTGCTCAGCAGCCACAGATGTCTCAGGGGGGCTATTATCAGAGCCCACAGCCCGGTGGAGATTTCTATGGTGATCCGATGCAGTATCCTGGAGAGACAGCAGTACCTAAGTCGTCTGCACCAATGGGGCTGATATTTGGGATAATCGGCCTGCTTATCATTATTGCAGTCGTAGTTCTTATCAGTTCAGGCATTTTTGCCAATAAGGACGGAGTATACAGTACTGATCAGCTGAAAGAAAGCTTCAGGCAGTTAGTAGAGCAGGAAGGTATGAACCCGGCTGATTTTGAGAACTCAGTTGATTTCAAATGTACTTTTACAATCGACAGGGGAAATGCAGTTCTATATATGGCATCATATTACGAAGGTGAAATGATGGAAGAAGAGAAGTATGAAGGAACTATATCTTTCTTTGGAAGTAAATGTACTGTGACTTTTACTGACAAGTCAGTCGGAAAGCTTACAGGTACATATGACAAGGATACACAGTCAATTGCATTTGACCTTTCTGAAGAAGAGCAGGAACTTTTCGGAGTAGAAGTTCTTACTTTTGTAAAAACCACGGAATAAAGACAACATAGGAATCTGATATATGGAATGTTTGTTGATACATATCAGATTAAAGACAAAGGTTTACTAGGAGGTAACTATGGAAACAAAGGAACTTATTGAGGCAGGAAAGACTGCCATAGGTATTGAATTCGGTTCAACAAGAATCAAGGCTGTTCTTGTTGATGATGCAGGAAAGGTACTTGCTCAGGGTGGATATGGCTGGGAGAACCAGTATGAAAATGGTGTCTGGACTTATAGTCTGGATATGATATGGACAGGTCTTCAGACAGCTTATACTGAACTTCGAGAGGATGTTAAGAAGCAGTATGGCACAGATCTTAAGACTGTTGGAGCTATAGGCTTCAGTGCCATGATGCACGGTTACATGGCATTTGACAAGGATGATAATCTCCTTGTTCCATTCAGAACATGGAGAAATACTATTACAGAAGAGGCAGCTGCAGCCCTTACTAAGGAATTCGGATTCAACATTCCTCAACGCTGGAGTATTGCTCATCTCTATCAGGCAATTCTTAACAAGGAAGAGCATGTTAAGGATATTACATTCTTTACAACTCTTGCAGGATATATTCACTGGCAGCTTACAGGAGAGAAGGTTCTCGGTGTAGGTGATGCGTCAGGTATGTTCCCAATTGACAGTACAACAAGAAATTACAATTCAGAATACATGGCTAAGTTCGATAAGCTTATCGAAGGAGAGGGCTTCGGATGGAAGCTGGGTGATATCATCCCTGGCGTTCTTGTTGCCGGAGAGTCAGCAGGTACTCTTACAGAAAAGGGTGCAAAGCTCCTCGATGTCAGCGGAACTCTTGAAGCAGGTATTCCTCTCTGCCCACCGGAAGGTGATGCAGGTACAGGAATGGTAGCTACAAACAGCGTAGCAGTAAGAACAGGAAATGTATCAGCAGGTACATCCATCTTCGCTATGGTAGTTATGGAGAAGGCTCTCAGCAAGGTTCATGAGGAGATCGACGTAGTTACAACTCCTTCAGGTGATGATGTTGCCATGGTTCACTGCAACAACTGTACATCTGATATCAACGCATGGGCTAATATCTTCCGTGAGTATTCAGAGGCTATGGGTATCGAGGTTGATACTAATAAGCTTTATACAACACTCTTTAAGGCAGCTCTTGCAGGAGCTCCTGACTGTGGCGGACTTGCAGGTTTCAACTATTTCTCAGGTGAGCCTGTAACAGGTTTTGATGAGGGACGTCCTGTATTTGCAAGAAAGGTAAATGCAGATTTCTCCTTCGCAAACTTTATGAGATTTAATCTTTACTCAGCTGTTTCTACACTTAAGGTAGGTCTGGATATCCTTCTTAAGGAAGAGCAGGTTAAGGTAGATAAGCTCTTCGGTCACGGCGGATTCTTCAAGACTCCTGAAGTTGGCCAGAAGATCATGTCAGCTGCAACAGGCGGTCCTGTAACTGTTATGGAGACTGCAGGTGAAGGCGGAGCATGGGGAATCGCAGTTCTTGCACTGTTCCTTATGAAGAAGGAAGGACGCAGCCTGTCTGAGTTCCTTAATGAAGTTATATTCGCAGGTGAAGAAGGCGTAGAGATTACAGCTTCCCAGGAAGAGATCGACGGCTTTGACAGCTTTATGAAGACATTTAATGCAACTCTTCCTATCGAGAAGGCTGCAGTTGAAACATTATAGATTATTAGGAGATAGACAATGTTAGAAGAACTTAAGAAAGAAGTTTTTGAAGCTAACTTAGAGCTTCCAAAGAGAAAACTTGTTACATATACATGGGGAAATGTAAGTGGTATCGACAGAGAATCAGGACTCTTTGTTATCAAGCCAAGTGGAGTTGACTATGAGACTATGACTCCTGACGATATGGTTGTTATGGACCTTGAAGGAAACAGAGTCGAAGGAAAGTATAAGCCATCATCAGATACACCTACACATCTTGAACTGTACAAGAGATATCCGGAGATAGGTGGTGTTGTTCATACACATTCTCCTGAAGCTACAGCATGGGCTCAGGCAGGAAGAAGCATACCTCTTTATGGAACAACTCATGCAGATTACTTCTTCGGCGAGATTCCATGTGCAAGAAGTCTTACAGAGGAAGAGATTAACGGTGAGTACGAGAAGAACACAGGGCTTGTTATGATCGAGACTTTTGACAGCAAGAACATGAATCCTATGTATACACCTGGTGTGCTCTGCACAAATCACGGTGTATTTACATGGGGTAAGGACGCTGCAGAAGCTGTTCATAATGCTGTAGTTATGGAAGAGGTAGCAAAGATGGCTACAAGAACAGAGCTTATCAATCCAAATGTTAAGCCGGCTCCGGACTGTATCCGCGACAAGCATTTCTTCCGTAAGCACGGAGAGAACGCTTATTACGGACAGGACTAAGCAAGCAGGGAAGTTGTAACGGGGTTATAAAACAAGATAAATGATCAAGGTTTTTTTGGTAGAAGATGAATATGCCATTCGTGAGGGTATCAAAAAATCCATAAGATGGGAACGCGACGGATTTGAGCTGGTCGGAGAAGCCGGGGACGGAGAGGTTGCATTTCCAAAGATACTTAAAACTAAGCCGGATATCCTGATAACGGATATCCGGATGCCTTTTATGGACGGTCTGGAGTTATCGAGGCTTGTCAAGAAGGAGATGCCGGGCATCAAAATCGTAGTCCTCAGTGGCTACGATGATTTTAACTATGCCCGTGAAGCCATAAGTATCGGAGTGGAGGAATATATCCTGAAGCCGGTTTCAGAAGAATCTCTTATGGAGGAGCTGAAGAAGCTGGCGGATTCAGTGCGTGCTGAACGTCGTGATGATGAAGCGAAGATAAAGTATATGAGAGACCGTGAGGAGATCAGGATGCTGGAGCAGCAGAAGTTTCTGCATGATATGATCGACGGAAAACTCTCTATCCAGGATTCTCTTACACTGGGTAAGGAACTGGGAATAGATATAGCAGCTGAGTATTATTCAGTTGCCCTTATGCATGTTTTCTCCAGAAAAGGAGAGAATAATATCGATGCTTATTCAGGCACTAAAGAGGAGATATACTCACGTGTCAAGTCCATCTATAATGATGTAGAAAATGTATATCTGTATGAGCAGGTCGGTGATGTACTGTGCTTCCTGGAGAAGGCTGATTCTTCCGAGGAGATGAGGGAGAGCATCCTTAAGGGAATCGAAGCCATCAAGACTGTCATGCAGGACTATAAAGATGTTCTCTATTTCGTATCCATCGGTAAGCCGGTGGAAAGAATCAGAGACGTAAATATATCTTACGAGGATGCCAGCAGGAAGTTCGCAGAACGTTATATGCTGGATGAAAGCTGTGTGTTCTTCGAAGAAAACGGCACCAGGCCGGCGGCTGTAAGACCAGATAAAAAGGGGATTTCAGCTGATATCGATCTTAACAGCATAGATATTAATATGATATCCCAGAAGACCATACTTCATTTCCTGAAGAATGGTACTCTTTCGGAGATAGATGTCTTTACGGACGAATACTTCGCAAGCATGGGTAAGGAAGCAGTCGAGTCTCTGATGCTGCGCCAGTATGTTCTGGTAGAAGCTATGCTCAGTGCAGCGGTGTTCATGAAGGACATGAGCACTGAAGGCGGCACAGGCGGAGAGCTTCCGAAGGAACTCAGTAATCCTATGGAATATGTATCTTCAGCAGAGGATGCAAAGGATTATATAAGAAGACTTCTTACAAGTATGCTTGAATACAGAAATAAGATTTCTGATATGAAGTATACAGAGACTATAGAGAAGGCCAAGGCATACATTCAGGATAATTATCAGAACGATGATATGTCACTTCAGACGGTGGCCTCCTATGTAAATGTAAGCACAAATCATTTCAGTGCGATCTTCAGACGTGAGACAGGAGATACCTTTATCGATTATCTTACATCAGTCCGTATGGAGAAGGCCAAGACTCTTCTCGTATGTACTGCCATGAAGACGTCGGATGTAGGTTTCGAAGTAGGCTACAGAGATCCGCACTACTTCAGTTATATATTTAAGAAGACGGTAGGCATGTCGCCTAAGGAATACAGAAAGTCCAAGAAGGAATCATAAGAGATACTATGTCGAGGGGTGAAGCAGCAGCTAACAAAAAGAAGAAGAACAGCAGGATACAGTCCAAGCTGGTAGCCTATATATGGGCATGTGTAATCCCATTTATAGTTTTGTTTGTATTTGCTGCGGTTCAGCTTATCAGTTACTATCAGAAATATGACCGTCTGGTAAGAAATATTACCAGTGCCAACGAATTCAACATGGATTTCAAGGATTCCATGGACGAGATGATGTACAGGATTATCATCGGTTCTGCCAACTGGACAGATCCGGAAAAGAAGCTTGAAGGAGAAGATCCTAAGGGCCTCATAGAAGACGCCAGAAAGCATTTTACTG
>JAEEGK010022141.1_pt1 | contig 13382 bp, 9 predicted proteins | sample 8958771 | NCBI WGS metagenome assembly JAEEGK01 (sample SAMN16246547, study PRJNA631951) | gut metagenome | biome: gut microbiome; feature: rumen; material: SC-attached | host: Bos | place: Iran: Karaj | collected 2018-10 | reverse complement strand
TATTTATATTATAATTATATATAATATATTGTCCAGTTGATGGTCTTTTCTTTTTAATTATTTCTGCTTTTACTATTTTATGTTTATATGCATTCTTTCTATTTTTCCTAAAAATAAAAACGAAAATAAAAAGAACACACATAATAAAAAAGGGTAAAATAAATCCTAATAATTTTTCAATATAAACTAAATATTCTTCTTTATCGCAAAAACCATATGAAATTTTATATCCTTTTTTACAAGACAAACAATCAAATTCAGAGCAAAAGTTACATTCTTTTCCAAATATGGAACATTTTTTTAAAAAACATTTATTATCTATATTTATGTAATCTGGTTTACATATTTTGCATTCATTAAAAGTTGAACATTCTAAACAATTTGATATATTACATTTACCTAAACTTTTTGTATTTAATAAGAAAGGATTATTGTTCAAGGACATTGGATTAATATTAAAAAAAATATTTTTATACTAAAAATGATAAAAATTTTATCTTATAAATGATTAAAAACATTTTTAGTTCTATTTAAATTATTATTAAATCAAAATAAAATAAAAATAATAAAAAAAAATGTTTTTCCTCAAAATATATTTTCATAATATTTTATTAGTCTGATTTTTTGATTTTATTTTTATATTTTTTTAATTATTTTTTTATTAAATTTAAATGAAATTTATATAAAATATATTTAAATTTATTTATTCTTTTTTATTTGCATAAATTGCATATTCATATTATTTAAATGGGATTATTCATTATATTCATATTATTATTAATAAAAGTATTTCTCATTTGAAGAGGATTAACCATCTTTATTTAGATTTGAAAAAATTATTATATATCCATATTTGAATTGCTGAGAATTTATTTTATATTTATTTTCTTTTTTTTGTTTCTTCTTTTTCTAGCCAATATTATTATTATTATTTGTTTAATGTATTGATTCGTTTAATTCATCCTTTTTTTCAGTGTTATTATTTTGAATTATAATGTATTTTTGTCTTCTATTTTTTTGTTCTTGATTTACTAATTTTAAACCATTTATAAGAGTATCATCCATATTAATAGAAAAATTAAAGAAAATATTAAATATTAATTGAAATTAAAAGTATATATAAAAAACAATAATACCCAAAAAATACACAAAACACTTCTCACAAAACCTAATAGCATAAAGAATTTACCCACAATAAGAAAATTATAATTTACAAAAAAAATTAAAAAAATTTACCAATCTAAAAAAGGATCTTTATCCTTTTCTAATTCTTCAACATTATGATTATCGGAATCAGGATACTCATTAAAGCAAGAAGTATCACTTGGTCCTTTAACAGGAGGAAGATAAGGAGGAATCATTTTCATAAAAACAAAAGCCCTCCAATCGAAATTTCCGAATAATCTATGATTAACAATATCCTTAACTCCATTTTTTAAGCATCCATATCTTTTAGTAGTATCAGAAGTTAATAAATGTTTAATTAAGCTTTTAGCATCTTTATTGAAAGTATTTGGAAATCTAATTTTACCTTTAATTATTTTTTGATAAATCATCATTGGATCATCATCATTAAAAGGATCAATTCCAACTAACATTTCATATAATAAAATTCCCATTGTCCACCAATCAACAGGTTTACCATGACCTTTATTTAATATTATTTCAGGAGCTAAATATTCTGGTGTTCCACATAATGTATATGTTTTTCCACTTTCTAATACTTTTGCAAAACCAAAATCTGTTAATTTTAAATATCCATTTGTATTTATTAATATATTTTCTGGTTTTAAATCACGATATATTATATTTTTACTATGTAAATATGTGAATATAGTTATTATGTGGCATATGTAAAATATTGCTTGTTCCAATGGAAAATTTTGACAATTTCTTAATAATGAAAATAATTCTCCTCCTGGAACATATTCTAATATTAAATATAAATATTTTGGATCTGTTACATTTACTCCTTTTAATTCTACTATAAATGGATGATTTAATATTGTTAATATATTATATTCTGAATAAATGTGATCTACTTGCTTTTGTTTTACTATTTCTATTTTTTTTAATATTTTCATTACACTAACTGTGTCTGTTTTTTTATGTCGAGTTAAACGTACTCTACCAAATGAACCTATTCCTACTGTTTGAAGAAGCTCAAATTCAGATAAACTTATTTTTCTATTTTTTTTTTCATTTTTTTGTTCTTCTTTTTTATTTTCTTTATCATTATTTTCTTGCATTTAATATCAATAAAAGTATTTAAATTATTTAATAACAATATAATTATATTAATGATAATTAAATTGAAAAATAATATTTAATGGAAAAATATGCAAGTTCACCTCAAGAAGGAAATTATGTTTTAATAGAATATGATTCTAAACAAGATAAATATATTGGAAATATAACAATTCAAAATGAATTAAAAGATAAATATATCATTGCAAAAGTTTATGAAAATTCATCTTTAAAATTAAGAGCAAATCCTTCAATTTGTATAATTCCTCCTTTACAAAATTTTAATATTCAAGTTTCAACAAATAATCATTTAATTGAAGAAAATCCATCAATTAAATTCCAAATTATATGTGTTCCAACTGAGAATAATATTATTGAACATCAAGAACTAAAAAAAGTTTATAACTCAATTGACTATAAAAAATTAGGACAAAAAATTAATATTGAAGGTAAATATAATGAAGTAACAGAACAATTATCTTCTTTTAATGAAAAACCTTTATCTGATTTACCTAATGTTGAATCTGAAATTGATAATGATTTTGAAAGTTTAAAAAAGAAGAATGAAGATATAATAGAAAAAATTGATGATATTAAAAAAAAAATTCAAGAATCAAAAGAAAAATTAAAAGAATTATATTCTAAAAGTGTAGGATTAAATGAAGAAAATAAAGAGAAAAAAGAAAATAAAAAAAATAATGGAAGTACTTTTTATAAATTATTAAAAAATAAATATTCAGAAATTTTTACTTTAATAGCAGTTCTTTTTTCATTTATTTTAGGAGCAGCAATTAATAGATTAAAATAGAAAATATTTAAATTAATTAAAATTTAAAATATAAAATTTTAATATGGAAAAAAATAAACTATCATTAATAGAAAAAATAACTTTCCTTAGAAAAGAGAATAAATTAATTTTATATGAATATTTTTTTTGTACTTTATTTGCTTTTATTTCATGGGGATATTTAATAATAAAATTAGGATTTCATAGTTATAATATTGCAAAAAAATATAATTTTAGATTAAGTGGATTAACCACTGATAATACTTATTTAGGTAAATATAGAGATTTAAGTGATTTTCAATGGAAATATTTTAGAAAAAATCTTGAGTTAATTTTATATTTTGCTTTTATATTTATTTCACTTTCTCAAATCATTAAAAGAAAATTAAATTTATTTTGTTCTAAAATTTTTTATTTATTTGTTGGAGTGGGTTATGGATATTATTTACATGGAAATAAAATTGTATTTCTTTTTGTTACTTTAATTTCTACTTATTTATTATGTTTAATATTACCAATAATAGGAAGTAAAATTTTTGTTTTTTTAACTTGGTCAATTTGTATTTTTGTTAAAATAACTAGTGAAATTCATAGAGGTTATTCTTTAGAAACTTTTGGAATATATGTTAATGAATATTCTATTTTAGGTTGGAATGCTTGTTTTGGTTTAAATATGTTAAAAATAATTAGTTTTAATATTGAATATAAAAATGCCTATATCAAAAATTTTGATAATAATCATATTTTAAATTTAAATAAAGCAAAAGAACATTGTGAAAATTGTGAGAAAGGAGAATTTTGTTTAACTTGTTTGAAATTTGTGAAAATAGATTTAGATAAATTTTCATTTATAAATTTTTTAATATATATTTTTTATCCTCCTTTATATTTCAGTGGTCCAATAATATTATATAATAGTTTTATATTTCAATGGTATAATTATTCTGAAAGTGAACACAACAATTTTTGTAACAAAAAAAAAATATTATATATAATAAGAAACATAATAACATTTTTTATATTTGAACTATTCAATCATTACATTTATATAAACTGTTACCTAACAAATAAATATAATAAATTTATATTAAATGATGAAGAACATAATTTCACATATTTTTATTTAGCATTATATAGTTTTAACAATTTAACATTTTTATGGTTAAAATTTACAGTAATTTGGAGAATAACAAGAATTTGGTCTTGGCTTGATGGAATATTAACAGAAGAAAATATGAATAGATGTTTATTTAATAATTATTGTTTTGAAGGATTTTGGAGAGCTTGGCATAGATCTTTTAATGTTTGGATTATAAGATATATTTACATTCCTTTAGGAGGAAAAAAGACTAAAATTTTTAATATGTGGATTGTTTTTACTTTTGTTGCATTATGGCATGATTTAAAATTAAATTTATTAATTTGGGGTTGGTTTATTTGTTTTTCTTTAATTCCAGAAATTATTGTTAAAAATTATTTCAGTAAACCCCAATTTAATTATTTAAATGATAAATTTTTCTTTAGGTTTTTAAAATATAGTTTTTGCTCTTTATATATTATTTTAATGGCTTTGGCTAATTTAATTGGGTTTGGTATTGGAAGTGAAGGTGTCACTCTAATTATAATGAAAATTCTTAAGTTAACTTCTTTTACTTATTTTTTTAAAATTCTACTGTTTCTTATTCCCTTAACTGTGTCTATGTTTTATGTAAGAGATATTGAAAGAACAATTTATGGTAAAAATGTTAATTATTAATATAATTAATTATGATTTTTCAAATTCAAGGTATTTTCTTTTATTTTGATTTTTTTCTTAAAATTGTACAAAACATTTTTATTTATTATTTCATTTTAAATATCAAAAAAATTACTCAAAGAATATGGATTACCAACTTTAAGAATAGGTAAAACAATCCTTCCTCCATCTTTGACTAAGCTTAACTTAGTACTTACATTACTGACACTTTTTCTATAACCATATTTAATTTAGTTTTATGATCTTCTGAATGTGAAACAATTATAGGACAAGTATCATAAATTCTTTTAAATTATTATTTATCATATATATATTCTTCAACGTTACATACTAAATAATCTTCTGGTATTGAATATAATGCTAAAACATTACAAACTATAAAATATATGTTTTCATAAATACATTTTCTTCTACATAATATTCTATTCTAAATTTATGTCAATCTCTAAATATTAATTTTGTTTATGGTGTTTTTCTTCCTTTTCTATATAATTTAATTACCTTAATTTTGTTGGTTCTATGTACTTTGATATATAAGCCCTAAATACACTTCTTACCTTTAGGAACCTTCCTTATTACCTTATCAAAATATCTAATAAATCAAAAATTAGTTATTTACTATTAATTATTTAATATTTAAAAAAATAATTTTCTTTCCTATTACTAATAAATAATATAAAATAATATTATTATCAACATCATATTGACATTAATAAATTTACTATTTAAAATTTCAATAATACAATTGGAGCTTTTATAAAATAAATGAGCTCTTTTAGTTTTTCTTTCATAATATCTTAACTCATCTAAATCATTATCACTCATTTCATCATTACACTTATCTCTTCTTTCAGTATGACAGCTATTATCTCTTTGTTTATTTTTAAGTTTAAAATATTTTTTCCAATCATCCTTATTAACAGTTTGTGGAATAGGGCAATAAGCATTTCCATTAATACTAAAACCACAAACACATTCTTTAGTTTGAATGACTAAAGATCCTTTAAAATAATAACCAGTAGTATAATTACATAATTCACCAACATTACATTCTACAAAACCATCTTCATTTTTTTTCATATTCATTTCAGCAGTATAAGCTAATTGAGCACATTGATTGGTTTCTTCATTAATAATTTCCATTTCACATAATTCTTTTTCTGGATAAGAAGCATTTAAATAAGTTCCATTGCTTAAAGAATAATATTGAACACAAGAATTATTTAAACAACCTAAATAATTTAAACATTCAAAAGAATCTAAACAAAATTTACCTTCTCCTCTTTGTTTCTCACAATATAATCCATTACAAAAATGTCCTTTATGGCAATCTGAATTATTAGTACAATTTTGTCCTTCAATATGACCAGAACAATAACCATTAATACAATAACCAACATCAGGATAATTTTTACTTTTTTGACATTGATTTTTAGTTGAGCATTTTTCTCCAGCATATTTAATTGTCCAAGTCTTACTTGATGGTATTTCTACACATGTACTATTATATGTATAATCTTTATGAGTATCATATATTTGATAATTACATTTATTACCTTTTTCACATATATTTTTTAAATGTACATTAATTTCATCTCCATTTTCATTAAATGGATTTATTGAATATGCACAAGTAATATTATCAAATATTATTTTTGAATCTGAACCACAATTATACATTGGGCATTTAAATTTTCCATCTTTTGGTTTTGGAGGAGTAAAATCTTTATTATTTACTATATTTATTGCACATGGTACTTTATCATCATATCTGTGATATCCTTTTATTTGATAATACAATTTATTTAAACGATTATTATTATTTTTAAATGTCCAATTTGTTTTTAATGATTCTATACAATATGATGGTCTCTTTTCTTTTACATTACAATTTTTTATATTTTCTTCTTCTAATGCTTTTTTTATATAATTTGTATAATTTTCCCATAAAATTGGAATGTCTTCATTTCCATATTCACATCTTTTTTCAGGTTCTGGTGAATAAGTACAATTACATTTATTTTTTAATGTAATTTTATTTTTAAGATAATCTTCATATACACATTCATTTACACAAGAACTTTCTTTATTTATTAATTTTAAACTACTACAAATCCCATTAACTGCAATTCCAGTTTCACATAATAATTCATTATATTCACTGACATTGCTTCCTTTTTTAAGAGAGAAAAATTCAGTACATTTATTATTATAACAAATTAAATTATTTTTACATTCTTCATCATAATTACAACTTTCATTTTCTTTTTTAGCTTCAGTACACTGGCTATCATTACAATAATGTCCAAATCCACAATCTTCAGAATTACTACATGAAACTTTAATTTCACAAGTTCCATTTAAACAATAATTATTTTTACAATCTGCATTTTTATTACAAATTCCACCTGGATAAGATTTTTCATTATAATCATATGTTGAATCTATACAATTTGATGATGAATAATTTTCTGAAAATTCACAATGTTTATATATATCACATTCTTTTAAACTTATTATATCATCTGATTTTAATGAACATATATTTTGGGAAAGAGATGATTGACATGAATATCTATTACAAGTTTCATCATATTCAAATGTTGTTGTTATTAGGATTTGAAAAATTATTAATATTGGAGTTTTTGTCATTTTGGTTTTTTAATTTTATTTTTTTATTATTTTTTTAAAATTTATTTATTTTTTTTAAATGAAAAAAAAAAATGATAAGGAATTAAATAGGAAAGAACTTGAGTTTATGATTTTAGAATTAAAAGAACAAGATAGAGATTTGGAAATGAGATTAAAAGGTTTGAAAGAAAAATTATTAATAGAAAAAAAAAATAATAGTAATCTTGAGAAAGAATTTAAAAATTTAAATAATAATATTAATGAAATTAATTATAATATTCAAAAAAATAAAATTGAAGGAAAATATAATTTAAATAAAGCAGAAAATGAAATGAATTCAGATAATTCAAATTTTTATTTAAGAAATCAATCATATAATAATAAAATAAAAGAAGAATTAAAAAAACAAGAAGAAATAAAAAATAAAATTTTAAAAATTGATGATGAAATATTACAATATAATAACATGATAAATCAAATAGAAAATATAAATGAAATGGAAAATAAAGAAATAAATGAAGAAAATGAAGAAATGAATAAATTTTTACAAAATATATAAAATGAATATAATTAATTTAATTACTAATACATTAAATCAAATAAAAATAGGAAAAAAATAATGTATATACAAATTAATGTATAAAAATATAAATAAAAAAATATAAAATTTATTTTTTTGAAAAAAGACCAATCATACAAGTAGTTTTAAATTCTACACAATTATTACTATAAATAGGAATTTTTCTATAACCTTCTTTTAACATACAAAAAGGAATACAAGCTCTAGCAACTAAAATATTTTTACATTTAATTTTAAACATTAATCCTCCAACATCACCTTCATATATATTAAATCTCATAATTCTATTATCTTTAATTTTAGTAAAAATATAACCATCAATTAAATCAAATTTATATTCTAAATTATTTTGTTTATCAGCATTTATTCCTAAAACATAAACGTTCATTGTCATAAAATCAGTTTTTTTTAAATTCATTCCTGTAAATTGAATAATTTTACTTAAAGCAAAGAAAATTTTAATAGAAACTTCAAGAATAAAATGAGGTTTATCATATTTTTCAATTTGGAAAGTTTCTTTTAATAATTTATTAGGTTTAACAACATATCCTAAATTTTTATTTTGTTTAAAAAAAATTTTATCAAATAAAGTATAATCATCTTGAGTAGCTTGAATATTTAAAGCAGCTACTTGAATTCCAGCAGACCAACAAGAAACAATATTATAATTACTTGAATTAAAACTTTGAGGATAAATTTTCATTAATGAATTAGAAGTAAATTCTGTAATTTTATATCTTTTATCATATGATTCTAAAAATTTCATTATTTTTTTACTTTTTACTGTTACAAATTCCCAAGGATAATAAACTGAATTATCTAGATTTTCATATTTAAATTTTGTTCCAAATAATCCTCTTATTTTCACTAATGTTTCTTCAACTTTTTCTACTTCATCTTCTTCATTATCATCTTCATTTACATCTTCTATTAATGAATTCTTATTATTGTTATTTATATTATTATTATATTCAGTTTTTATTTGTTCTATATCTTCTGATGATATTTTATTGACTTCTTCTATATTAAAATTTAAATCTATTGATAATCCTCTAATCATATGTAATTTTTGAACATTTGATTCAAAATTTACTCCTTTTTTCCTTTGAGGAAGATTTTTTAATTTTTCTTCTGGAATTCTTGGACCAGAACATTTAACAATAAATTTATATTTTAAATCTTGTAAATTAGGTAAATATTTAGGTAATTCATCACTTGGAAAAATATATAAATCTACGAGAATTTCTCTGAATAAATTAGCAAGAATAACTTGATGTTTTTTATCTAAGTGATTTTCAATAGATAATATAACTGGATAAGGAGAATTAACAAAAGCGCTTTTTTTTAATTCATTTAAAATATCAATAACATTAATTTTACTGACTAAAGTATATCCATGAGTAACAATAACATCATCATTATTACCATTATAACAATCTAATTCAACTAATCTATAACCTTCTAAAACAGCAAAAGAATACATTGAAGCTGAACTTACTCCATGTAATTGATGACCTGTTAAATAAGTGTTATGTGTACTATTTATAAAATAATCTGTTAATGGTAATCCTTCAAATAAATCTGATTCTATTTTATCAAAATCATATACTGACATAAAATCTGAATATAACATAAAGGAAAATTCTTGTAAATTCATTGTAAATGTAAATTTTTTATTTTCTGGTTTATTTTTTGATATATATTCTATTAAATTATTTATTTGATTTTCTGATATTGTTTTATTATAAGTATCATATAATATTTCTATTTTATTAAATAATTCTTCTTTTTCTTCATTTGTTAATAATGTAGAAAATTTAATGATTATTTTAATAGAATCATAAATTTCAATATTCTCTTTTTCCTCATTTACAAAGAAATGAATTAAAGAATTAGGATCTAAAGTATTATTTTTATTTGAATATTTAGAAAAAATATCAATAAATTCTTTTCCAGAAGTAAAAGATCTAAAATATTCAAGAACTTCTTTATATTCAATAACTTTATCATTATTTTTATCAATTTCAGAAAATAATTGTTCTTTTTCTTTTCCTAAAGCAATTGCAAGTTGTTTAAACTCTTCATGATCAAGAGCTTTATTAAAATCTCTATCATAATGCCTATACAATTCATCAAAATAATTTTCCATATTTTCATCAGATAAAAAATCTTCTTTTTTTTCTTCTATTAATAATAATAATCCTTTTACTATTTTATTTAATCTTTTACTTGATTTAAATACAAAATCATATGACTTTTTATCAGATAAAAATTGAATACATTTATTTTTCTTTTTTTCATCTGGATAATCTTTTAAATTATCAGTTTGTTCATCAAAAGATATTCTTTCAATGGCATCTAAATTTATTTTTAATAAACTTTGATTTTCTTGATTTGCAAAAGTTATTGAATTTTTATTTGAGACTGCAATAAAAATTATTCCTTTTTGAGTTTTATTTTGATTTATTTGATAACATTTTATTCCATATGTTACTGAATTTATAGCTTCTTCATTTGAAATATTAAAACTTGAATGCTCTCTACAATAATTTTCCAAATCTGTTATATATGTTTTCTGCTTTCCTATATAACTTCTTAATCTTTTTGACATTTATTTATTTTTTTTTTAAATTATTTTTAATTGTTTTCATAATTTTAAATTTTACTCTTTTGATATTTAAATTTTCAATAAAGAATTATTATATTTTTTTAATTTTAAGTTATTTTAATTGGAAAATAAATTATTTTGAAAACAAATGTATTTTCATATTTTTATAATAAGACAAAAATAAATGTTTGATAATTAATTATAAATTATTGATTAATATTATCTTTTTTATCTTCTTCTTTTTTTTCATCTTCTTTTTGATCTTCTTCTTTTATATCTTCTTCTTTTTTTTCTTTTTCTTTTTGTTCTTCTTCTTTTTGTTTTTCTTCTTTTTGTTTTTCTTCTTTTTGTTCTTCTTCTTCTTTTTTTTCATTATTATTATTTTCAAGATCCTTATTAATATTATTATCTTTTTGATTAATAGAAGAAGTTAATTCTTGGGAAACACTTAATTGATTTTTTTCATTTTTCTTTTTTTCTTCTTCAATGATTCTTTTCATTTTTTGTTCTTGTAAGCGTTTATAATCACCATTTTCTTTATATGTTATATAAATATTTAAATCTTCAATAAGCATTTCATCAATAGAACGAGAACTCAATTCAACATTATTTGAAGTATTTAATTGGATTGGGAAAGAGCTATATTCAGAAAATAATAATTTTCCATTAAATTTTAAGAAAACTTCAGAAGCTAAAACTTCATAAAAGACTTTAAAATCATTTTCATTTTCAATTATTTTTTGAACAAATTCATTTTTTGAATTATATATATCATATATTAATTTAATATGTGATGCAAGTAAACATGAATTTACTTCTCTTCCAGAATAATATTGAAATTTTATATTATTTATTGTATTATTTAATAAAGCTTGAATAAAATTTTTATTTTCATTTTCATTAAAAACAACATGAATTAATTTTTCTGGTGAATGTTCATTTAACACTATTGTCATTAATTGAAGATAAAAAGTTTGATAAAGATTATTAAATTGATATTCAAAAAATATACAATGTAACATATAGAAAATTTTCGCTTTTCCTATTTTTAAAATAATTTCATCGATTTTTTCAACTGAAATTTTTTTAAAATATGAATTTACTAAAATATCAATTATAGTTCTAAAATATTCAATTTGAAGATGTTTTTTATATCCTAAAATTTTTTGCATTTGTTGATAAGTAGTTTCAAAAATAAAATTAGGATTAAAAAAAAGTAAATCTTGAAAAAAGATAAATTCACTTTCAATAAGTGATTGAAATATAATATCTATAGCAGATTTAAATGATTCTTCATTTATTTCACTATCATCATTATCATCATCATTATTGTTATTTGGTAAAGTCATTTTTTGATTTTGAGCAACTAAATTTGGAGTTATTAATTTATCAAATGAAGATAATATTTTTTCATTTATTTTAATCATTAAATTAAATAATATTCTTAATCCTCTTTCATTTTCTAAATTTTTATATAAAATTGAAAATAATAAACTTACTAAATTTTTATTTGTCATAAATTTAAAAAAAAAATCTTTTTTAGAAAAACAATTTTTTAAAGTATCACAAATACAATAATATTTATCTTCATCTTCTGATTCATTTAAATCTTGAAGAATTTTTTCAAGAAATTCTTTTTTTTTATTATTTATATCTTTATTATCTTTTATTTCATCATCATTATAAGTTAAAATCGATTTAAGACATTCTCCTATTAATTTTCTATTTAAATGTTTTATTAATCCTTCAAAAATTTTATTTCCTTTTTCACCATAAATATATGTTAAAATTTGATGTGCTCTTTTTTGAAGAAAATGATTCAATATTTTATTAAAATATCCTATCAGAACATAATTTTCATTTGTTGATTCATTTTCAAGAAATTTAAAAAAATAATCTAATAAATTTATTTTTTCTTTTTGTTCTTCAATTTGAATTTCATTGTTATTTATATTATTTTCATCAATTTCCATTTTATCATCTTTTTCATTTTTTTTTTCTTCTTTTTTTTTTTTTTTTTCTTCTTCTTTCTTTTCTTCTTTATTTTCTTCTTTTTTTGTTTCTTCTTTTTCAATATCCATTTTTTCATCTTTTTCAATTTCCTTTTTTTTTTCATTATTTTCAAAAAATTTATCGGTAATAACTGGATTAGAAGAACAAATAATTTCAGTTGCATTAAAAGGAAATTTATGTCCTTTTTTTGGATCATCTTCAGTAGGCATTTTAAGGGAATAATCAATTAATTTTATCATCACTTCATTTGTTAAAAAAGGAAGAAATTTTGATTCTGGATTTTCAATTAAATCTTGAATTAGTTCATCTTCATCTAATATATCTTCTATTGTTAATTCTTTTTTTTCCATTTTCTCATAATAATTATCAAAATTTATACTTGTTTCTGGTTGATAATACATCTTTATTTATATTAAATTATTTAATATAAAAAGAAATTTTTTTTAAAAATTTATATTTTTTAATATATAATAAGAGTTTATAATTTTTGGATATTTATAAAGTTTTGATATTCCTATTTCTTCATTTTTAATATTTAATAATATTAAATTTTTCAAATAAAATAATAAAATGAATTCATTATCATAATTGCGTTGACTTTTTTCAATTCTTATTAATTTTTTTTTCGATTTTAGAATCATATATTTTCCAATTGATTCTAATAATACTTTTCCCACATTTTTCAAATCAATCATCTAAATGAATAATAATAATTATAATATATCTAAAATAGAATAAATTATATTATTCAACTTTTAAA
>JAEEGK010022138.1_pt1 | contig 13383 bp, 13 predicted proteins | sample 8958771 | NCBI WGS metagenome assembly JAEEGK01 (sample SAMN16246547, study PRJNA631951) | gut metagenome | biome: gut microbiome; feature: rumen; material: SC-attached | host: Bos | place: Iran: Karaj | collected 2018-10 | reverse complement strand
GGCCGTGGCCCTCCAAAAGCTCTTTATCCCTGAGGATCACTTCAGCGCTGTCGTCAGCGATTATCCTGCCCTCATCAAGGAGCAGCACTCTCTGGCAGGTGTCCAGCACAAAATCCAGGTCGTGGGATGTGATGATCTTCAGCGCGTTTATCTCATTGAGAATTTTTATCAGATTCTTCCGGTTTCTGGGGTCCAGCGCGATCGACGGTTCATCCATGATGATGATGTCGGGCTCCATCGAAAGTATCGTAGCAATGGCCGCCAGCTTTTTCTCGCCGCCTGAAAGCTTGTAGTTGTGCTTTTTGCGCAGCTCAGTGATGTGTACCTTCGCCAATGCTTCTGATACCCTCTTTTCAACCTCTTCCTCAGAAAGGCCGTAGTTCTGCGGGCCGAAAGCCACATCCTCTTCCACTGTAGAAAGAAACAGCTGGCTGTCCGAGTCCTGGAATACATACCCAACATGCTCCCTGATGTGGTTGAGGTTCTGCCTGTTCATGACATGGCCCGAGACTTCAAGCTCTCCCTTGTAGTTCAGGTAAAGCCCCACAAGGAGCTTCATCAGCGTGGACTTTCCGATGCCGTTTGCGCCGATGATACCGATGCTCTCACCGTCGTGGGCCGTGAGGTTGATGTCTTTAAGAACCTCGTTGTTGTCCTCATATGTGAAACTTAAGTTTTTTATTCTGAGTAGTTCTCCGTGTACGCCAGTCTGCATTTTATTCTTCCTTTGTCCCGGTTTGCTCAAATTAGATTACAGCTTCCGGTTCTTTTCACAAAACAAATCTGATAACCATAAGTACTGTTATCCATACAAGGGGATAGAGCATGTCCTTAATATCTGCCCTGCGCCTCGTCACCCTGAAGTCGCCGCTAAAGCCTCTGAGCATCATGCTCTCATAAACAACGCCCGCACGGTCCATGCTACGAAGGAGCCACTGTCCCACGAGGGTTCCCCAGGCTTTGTAGTGAATGCCCTTCTGTGAGGGCGCCCTGAGCAGGTACGCCGTGGCGATGCGGTTTGCTTCATTTCCCATCAGTCCGAAGTATCTGTAGATCAGCAGGATGACTATCACTATGATCCTGGGAACGTGTATCAACCGCAACGCGTAGCAGATCTCTTCTATCGATGTTATGGCTATCAGAATATATGCCGCCAGCACGGAGAAAAGACCTTTCAGCATCAGCGTAACCATTGATATCATGCCACTTGTCACCGGCACGCCACCGGTTCCTGAAGCGTCGGCGCCAATCCTGAAAACAACCTCCCTGTCAAAAAAGGGATTGAAGATTCCGACAAAGATCACCAGCGGCAGGATCAGTCTCATCCTGTAAAATCCGTCTTTAAGCGACAGTTCGCCGACAATAAAACAAAAGACCGGGTAAACCGCCAATAGGAGCAGCCGCTGCAGGTCGTACTTGTCCACGGAGGCCACTGTAAGTATATAAATAACGCAAACAAGCAGCTTTCCCAAAGGATGAAGCCTGTTCATCCAATGGAAACGCTGCTGAAGGTTCTGAATCTTATCAAGTTCGTGTAAATGTGCTTCGATTGATTTCATTAAACCTGCTTAAGTTCAGGCGCTGGCTTGTCCCGCCTCTTCTTTCTTCTTGAAGAATCTGAAAGCATAGCATGCGCCGACTGTGATTCCTACAACCACCAGGGATCCCACGATTCCCGAGAAGCTGGTACCTGCTGCTGACTCGCTGTCCTTGAATGCATAGTCAGGTAAAAGAGATGTCGCCTCCTGGATACCTGCTGCCGTGTCGTAAGCTCCGCCCTCTGCCTCGAGTTCTGCGGTTCCTGCCACCTGCTCCATGGACCACTCAAGGCCATCCGGGAATGCTGAAGCAAACAGTGATATTGCTCCGCCTGCGATTGCTGCGCAAACTGCAAGTACGATGATAGTTGTCTTAAGTGAGAGCTTGCCCTCTTTCTTTACAGCGTCTGTGCTCTCGCCAATGCCCCAGAGGAGCTGAGGTCTTGCCTCATATACAAATACGAGAACTGCTGCTGTTATAAGTCCCTCTACAAGACCGATCGCAAGGTGGATGGGCTGCATTGTTGCAACGAATACTGAGAAAGGAAGCTCAGTTACACCTGACAAAAGAGTCTCGATACATACTGAAAATGCGCCAAGCTGAAGTGTAACCACGCAGCCGATAATAGATGCTGCTATGATCTTTGCTCGGGAAGCACCTTTTTTCATCATTGGTTTCCAGATGAGCAGCGCCCCCACAAAACACCCGTAGAACGCCATGTTCCATATATTACAGCCTAGGGCCAATAGTCCTCCGTCCGCAAATAACAGGCATTGTATCAGTAGCACTCCAATCATTGTTATGAATCCACCGAACGGTCCAAGGAGAGCTGAGAGCATCATGCCTCCACAGAGATGTCCTGATGAACCTGTCCCTGGAATCGTGAAGTTCAACATCTGGGTAGCGAATACGAACGCACCCATGACTCCCATTACGGGAATCTTCTCAGGATTGTTCTCCTTCCTGAGCTCGTTTACAGAAACTCCTGCAGCTCCTGCAGATAAAACATACATTGTTCCGGCTACTGCCGGTGCCACTAAGGCGTCTGCCATGTGCATAAATTTGTCCCCTCCGGTTACTTATAATTATTAGGTCAATAGTAAGTATATGGGGCTGTACAGGGGCGTACAAGCCCCCCTGGGGGATACAAAAATAAAAAATTATCCTTCGATATATGCTGAGTCCGGGCCATCCTCCATGTTGCCTTCCACAACAACCACATGTCCCGCAAAAATATCATCGTCATCGTACATTACGGTGAAGGTTCCATCTGAGTTTACATCAACGCTTTCGATTCCGATTCTCTCAGCAAACTCTTCCGGTGTGAGTTCGATCAGTTCATCTTCAAGGTTATCAGAGTTTATCCAGTCATTGGCGCTGTCCAAAAGCTCTTTTGCCGCATATGCTCTGAGCTTGGAATCCCACTCTTTTCTGTTCTTGTAGAACTCCTCCAGATTTTTGATACCATCCTCTGCGTCACTTAAGCCTTCTTCGACATTCACATGGATCGCTGCATCCATGCCAAGCCAGTCGACCTCTCCTTCAAGCCACCCAAGTTCCTTATCAAGGTTTAGATTTCCCAGCACATCTGAAATGAAAGTAACAGGCTTGTTATACTCCGCCAGCAGATTTTCAAGGTATTCATCCTTAATGTCTTTTTCCAAAAGCTCAAGAATATATATTCCGGCAAGTCTGTAGGGATTGTTTATATATTTGGGGCCTTCATCGACTATCTTGGCTGCCAGCCCCTTTATCCTGTAGGACTTTCCTTGTTCAAAGAGCCCAAACACCGTCTTCCTGTCGAAGTCTTTTTCAGCCACCATGTAGGTCAGTGAAGCCTTGACATTGCTGCGCTTTCCGCTTGTCAGGTCAATATATCCCAAAATAGGAACACTTACAGAATAGTCCGTACCTTTCCCGATCCGGGATGCGCTGGAGCTTCCGCCACCTGCTATCATCAGAAATTCATGGGGCTGCTCTTCAAACATCTTGCGTTTTTCTTTCGGTATATTCGAAAGTACCATTATCTTAGTATCTCCCGTCAATTATTCTTCTTTTCTGCAAAGAGCTTGCGTATAGCCTCATCGTAGGGAGCATGAAGTATGCCATACTCAGTTATGATTCCTGCGATAAGGTCGTTTTCTGTCACATCAAAGGCAGGATTGTATACACCAATGCCTTCCGGAGCCATGCGCTCCTTGTACCACATCTCCGTTACTTCCTCAGGCTTACGCTGCTCGATGTTGATGTCCGCACCGGTTGGTGTGTTAATGTCTATTGTTGAAGTAGGTGCGCAGATATAGAAAGGCACTCCGTATCTCTTGGCTGCCAGGGCAACCATGCTGGTTCCGATCTTGTTGGCTGCATCGCCGTTGGCAGCAACCCTGTCACAGCCTGTGAATATCACGTTTACAGCACCGCTCTTCATAAGTGATGCAGACATGTTGTCGCATAAAAGAGTCGTATCAATCCCTGCAGAATGCAGCTCAAAAGCAGTAAGTCTTGCTCCCTGTAAAAGAGGCCTTGTCTCATCGCAGTAAACCTTGATGTTGTAGCCTTTTTCATGTGCAAGATACATAGGCGCAGTAGCTGTTCCGTACTTGCAGGCGCAGAGCTGTCCGGCATTGCAGTGTGTGAGAATACCGTCTCCGTCCTTTACAAGCGTTACGCCATATTCACCGATCCTGCGGCAAACATCAATATCTTCCTGCTTGATACGCTGACACTCATCACGCATCTCGTCTATCAGCTTAGGACGAACAGCATCTGAAAATGAGCCACTGACTCCGTCCCTAGGGCTCATTTTGGCGTAGACTTTTTGGGCGTGGTCTTTCATGCGCTTGAGAGCCCAGGACAGATTGACTGCTGTGGGACGAGATGAATTCAGGTAATCGCTCTTTTCATCAAGCTCCTTCATGAACTCATCATAGCTTAGAGCCTTTGAGTGCTTCATTAAAAGATAAAGTCCCATACCGGCACTTACGCCGATAGCCGGTGCGCCTCTTACCTGCAACAGGTAGATTGCATCCCAGATCTCTTTTGCCGTGTGTAGTCTTATGATCTCAATCTTGCCGGGAAGCAGCGTCTGGTCAATGATCTCCAGGGCGTCATCCTCATCGATAAGTGATACAGTTTCGTAATCTAAAATACTCTTCATCTAACAATTCCTTTCACGTCTATGTTTTATTGCATGTTTTCACATTTATTTCAGGTATCGATTTACCAATAGATCAAGATATCTGGCATCAAAAATACTTCCGTTAGTTTCAAATGTAGCAAGGAGCCCATCTCCTAAGGTATATCCACTCAAAGCGTATTCTTCAATCTTCCGGATATTCCTTCTGCAATATCTAAGCTCATCCATCTTGCCAAAATGCTCCAAAAAGAATTCTTTTCTTGTTCTGAGATTGAGAGTCGCAAAGTCCGGATAAACCCTTTCACCATCAGCCAATATCACCTCGGGCTCATAAACATAAGGAATGCCCTCTGCATATAGCTTATCTGCAATTATTTTTTCAGACTTGGATCTTACCTGCTCACCTCGCTCGGTGAGAATAATCTCCTTTTTGTCGTAAGTATTTCCTCCGCAATGCCACTTATTGAGCCAGTTCTCTAGAAAAACATCATCCGGAACATAGTATGGATCAACCAAATCGCGTTTGATGTCACTCAGATTATTATATATTATTTCAGGCGTATTGTGTTCGTAACAATCGATCAGGTTTTGAATCCTATATTCAGCTTTTTTCGCCCACGCCAACATTTTCGAGTCATATCCCTTTTGTGCAAGCTTTTTTGCCACATCGTATTTATCTTTCCCCAAATATATTCCACCTGCATTCTTTTCACGATTCTCTGAAACATACTGATAAAACTGAGTTTTCCTGCCTGTTGTACCATTTACTCTAAGACTTCCCTCCGGCGCATTCTCAAGATTTTCTGTCAGTTTACCCTTAAGATATGTTATTTGTCTTTCTTCTCTTTTCAATTCATTTAATATGTCGCTGTTCAGCAATTCTACTCCTTCCTTTTTCGCTTGTTTTTCTGATGACTCCTATATCACACGAGCTTTTGCTCATGTTTTCACACATATATGGCGTCAGCTTACTTTCAAGCGATAGTTTATATGTCTTTTTGCACGTGTTATTAAAGTTGTATTAAATACAAGCGAAATACACCAATTTTCTTCGCATATATTCCGCATCATTTACCAAATGTGTGACTTTTCCTCCCAATGATCTTTAAACACTTGCCAAGAACCTATTTACACACTTCATTTCAGTGAAATAGCGATATCAGAACCGATATCTCTTTTGACAGGAACCAGGTTGATTCCCATAAGAACAATAAAAATAATAACAGAATCACTAGAACTTGTAAACAGCGTAGAATTATCACCTATGCAAAAAAGAGACATCGGATCACTCCGATGCCTCTCCTTAAATCTCATGTCAATTATCAGCCCTTTGCTGCAAGCTCTTCCTTAAGTCTCTTTGTAAGAGCAGGAACTACCTTGTTGAGGTCGCCTACGATACCGTAGTCAGCAACGTCAAAGATAGGTGCGTTCTCATCTTTGTTGATAGCAATGATGATATCTGACTCTTCCATACCTGCTACGTGCTGGATGGCTCCGGAGATACCGATTGCGAAGTAAAGCTGAGGACGAACTGTCTTACCTGTCTGACCAACCTGAAGATCCTTGGGCTTCCAGCCTGAATCTACAACTGCACGAGAGCAGGAAACTGTTCCGTGAACAACCTCTGCGAGCTCTTCAAGAATCTTGAAGTTCTCAGGTGATCCAACACCACGGCCGCCTGATACAAGAATCTTAGCTGCCTGGATATCAGCAACAGCTGATGTCTCTTTAACGATCTTAACGATCTCTGTGTAGCAGTCGTTCTTCTCAAATCCGGGATTGTAATCAACGATCTCTGCCTTAGCACCCTTGATAGGATCGATCTTCTGCATAACGCCGGGACGTACAGTAGCCATCTGAGGTCTGAAGTCAGGGCAAGCGATGGTAGCGATTGTGTTTCCACCGAATGCAGGACGTGTCATAAGGAGCTGTTTGTGCTTCTGCTCTCTGCCTTCTACTGGCTCAAGAGGGAAGTCTCCGATATCAAGCTGTGTACAGTCAGCTGTAAGTCCTGTGTGTACTCTTGAAGATACTCTTGGGCCAAGGTCACGACCGATGGCTGTAGCACCAACAAGGAGGATCTCAGGCTTGAACTCTTTGATAACAGATGCAAGAGCGTGTGTGTAAGGCTCTGTTCTGTAATCCTTAAGTTCAGGATCGTCTACTACGATAACTCTGTCAGCACCGTACTCTGCAAGCTTGTCAGTAAGTCCCTTAACATCGCTTCCAAGAAGTACTGCTGTAACTTTTTTCTCATCAAGGTCTTCTGCAAGACTCTTTGCTTTGCCCAGAAGCTCAAGTGCGATGCCTGAAAGCTCGCCGTCTACCTGCTGAGCAAAGATAAATACACCTTTATATTCTTCTAAAGACATGACTCTTCTCCTTTTCAATCAAAAATTATAAGATTACGTGTTTCTCCTTAAGCTTGCCTACGATGTAGTCAACTGCTTCCTCAGCTGAATCAGGAGCAACCTTCTCGCCCTGACCCTTCTTAACCTTATCGGAAGCCTTTGCAATCTGTGTAGGTGAACCCTTAAGTCCAAGGTTAGAATCGTCTACATCCTTAAGATCAGCTCTGCCCCATACGGTAACTTCCTGATCAAATGCATCGAATATTCCACCCGGTGTCATGTATCTTGGCTCGTTGAGCTCTGAAAGAGCTGTTACAAGACAAGGCATGTTAGCCTTAACGATGTGGTATCTGTCTTCGAACTGTCTCTTAACTTCAACAGTCTTTGCAGCCTCATCAACCTTGATCTCCTCAGCATAAGAAATTACAGGAATTCCAAGATGCTCAGAAATCTGAGGTCCAACCTGAGCTGTATCTCCATCGATAGCCTGACGGCCTGTGATGATGAGATCATACTCAAGGTTTCTGAGTGCGCCTGCGATAGTTGAAGATGTTGCCCATGTATCAGCGCCGCCGAGTACTCTGTCAGTTACAAGAACTGCCTTATCTGCGCCCATAGCAAGAGCTTCTCTAAGTACAGCGTCAGCCTTTGGAAGTCCCATTGTAAGAACTGTAACCTCTGCGCCATACTGATCTTTTAATCTAAGTGCTGCCTCAAGTCCTGCTTTGTCATCAGGATTCATGATTGCAAGCATTGCACCTCTATCCAATGTTCCATCGGGTTTGAACTTTACGCCGCCCTTTGTATCAGGGACCTGCTTAATGCAAACTACAACTTTCATGTTTATTCTCCTTTATCAGATTTTTGAAATGATTACTTAAGAAGTGCGCCAGAGATAACCATTCTCTGAACCTCAGATGTACCCTCGTAGATCTCTGTGATCTTGGCATCACGCATCATACGCTCTACTTCATACTCTCTGATGTAGCCGTATCCACCGTGAAGCTGAACAGCCTTTGTGGTTACATCCATTGCTACCTCAGCTGCGAAAAGCTTAGCCTTGGCAGCTTCGATTCCGTAATAGTCTTTATTCTTCTTAGCATCAGCAGCCTGATAAACAAGGAGTCTTGCAGCTTCGCACTGTGTTGCCATGTTTGCAAGCTGGAACTGTGTGTTCTGGAAAGCGCCGATAGCTCTGCCGAACTGCTTTCTCTCTTTTACATACTCAACTGTTCTGTCGAGAGCGCCCTCTGCGATACCAAGAGCCTGAGCAGCGATACCGATACGTCCACCGTCAAGGGTGTGCATTGCGATAGCGAAGCCCTTTCCTCTTGCGCCAAGAAGGTTCTCAGCAGGAATATGGCAATCCTGGAAAATAAGCTCGTATGTGGATGATCCACGGATACCCATCTTATTCTCCTTTGTTCCGAAGGTGAAGCCAGGTGTATCCTTCTCAACAATGAATGCTGAGAACTTCTTCTGCTTTCTGCCCTTCTTATCCTCTACGATATCTGTGTAAGCGAAGATGATGTAGATATCAGCTTCCTTACCGTTTGTTATGAAGCACTTGGAACCGTTAAGGATCCACTCTTTTCCATCCTCTGTAAGAACAGCCTTGGTCTGAACGCCCTGAGCGTCTGTACCAGCCATAGGCTCTGTAAGTCCGAATGCGCCGAGCTTCTCGCCCTTTGCAAGAGGTACGAGGTATTTCTGCTTTTGCTCCTCGTTACCATAAGTCATGATAGGATCACAGCAAAGAGATGTGTGAGCAGATACGATAACTGCTGTTGTACCACAAACCTTAGCCAGCTCCTCTACGCACATGATGTATGTGAGAGGATCACAACCCTGTCCGCCATACTCCTTTGGAATCGGAATACCCATAAAGCCATACTTCTGCATTTTAGCAACAGTCTCTCTTGGGAACTCCTCTGTTTCATCAACGTCTATTGCGTGTGGCTTAACTTCTTTTTCTGCAAACTCTTTAAAAAGAGCTCTAGCCATTTCGTGTTGCTGATCAAGCTGAAAATCCATGATTTAAACCTCCAATAATGATTTTGTTGTTATATTTCACAAGGAGGTTCTGCTCTCGGCTAAAATGCAGCCTCGCCAGAACAATAATACTCACTAGCTTCGAGAGAACCTCAGCAAGTGATTATTATTTATCGGTTGGAACCTTATTTCCATCTGCATAGTTGTAGAAGCCAATTCCTGTCTTAACACCAAGCTTCTTACCACGAACCATCTTACGAAGAAGAGGGCATGCACGATACTTGGAATCACCAGTCTCTGAATAGAGAACATCCATGATTGCAAGAACGATATCAAGTCCGATATAGTCGCCAAGCTCAAGGGGTCCCATAGGATGGTTACATCCAAGCTTCATAGCTGTATCGATTCCGGCGATATCTGAAACGCCTTCTGAATAAACAAAGATACCCTCATTGATCATAGGAACAAGGATTCTGTTAACAACAAAGCCTGCAGCCTCGTTAACCTGTACAGGAGTCTTTCCAAGATCCTCTGAGATCTTCTTGATCTTATCTACCATGTCATCAGGAGTGTTAGCACCCTGGATAACCTCAACCAGCTTCATAACAGGAGCGGGATTGAAGAAGTGCATACCGATGATAGGCTTAGCAAGTCCTGATCCGATCTCTGTGATTGAAAGTGAAGATGTGTTTGAAGCAAAGATGCAATCAGGATTCTTAACGATGTTGTCCTGAAGCTCTTTGAAAAGATTCTTCTTGATGTCCATAACCTCAAGAGCAGCCTCAACTACAAGGTCAGCATCTGCACAGATCTCGTTAAGACCTGTCTCGATCTTGCCTGTGATCTTGTCAGCTTCTTCCTGAGTCTTCTTTCCCTTAGCAACCTGCTTATCAAGACCCTTCTTGATCTTTGCAAGTCCGCCCTCAGCAAACTCAGTCTTGATGTCGCAAAGATAAACCTTCTCTACGCTCTCAGCCTGAGCAAATGTCTGAGCAATACCTGAGCCCATTGTACCTGCGCCAATTACAGCAACTTTCATGTTTCGTTCCTCCTAATATGTTAGATTCTGATTAAAGTGAATTATTTGTTCTGGAAGTCAACTACTTTCTTCTTGTTAGGATCATCTTTCTTGCGAAGGAAGTTAGCCATTCCCTCTCTCTGATCCTCTGACTCGAAGCATGATCCAAAGAGCTTCTCCTCGATCACAAGAGCTGCATCGATGTCTGTCTGACGGCCATCGTTGATAGCCTTCTTGCATGCACGAACTGCGATAGGAGCGTTAGCTGCGATCTGTCCTGCCATCTTCTCAGCAGCTGCAAGGAGCTCTTCCTGAGGATATACAGCATTAACAAGACCGATTCTGTAAGCTTCGTCAGCTTTGATGTTCTTGGCTGTGTAGATAAGCTGCTTAGCCATTCCATCGCCGATGAGACGAGCGAGTCTCTGTGTTCCGCCAAAGCCGGGTGTGATTCCAAGACCAACCTCAGGCTGACCAAACATAGCGTTGTCTGAGCAGATACGGATATCACAGCTCATGGAGATCTCACATCCGCCACCAAGCGCAAATCCGTTGATAGCAGCAATTACAGGAATTGGGAACTGCTCGATCTTGCGGAATACGTCGTTACCCTTCTTACCGAAAGCCTCACCCTCAGCCTTTGTGAGTGTGCTCATCTCTCCGATGTCAGCTCCGGCAACAAATGACTTCTCTCCTGCGCCTGTAAGAACTACTGCTCTTACAACGTCAAGATCAAGTCCGTCGAAAGCAGCCGCAAGGTCGTCAAGTACCTGTGAATTAAGGGCGTTGAGGGCCTCGGGTCTGTTGATGGTGATTACAGCAATTTTGTCTTTTACTTCGCAATTTACAAAGCTCATTTTGTCCTCCTAAATGATATTATTTCATCCGTGATAACCGCATGACTCCTCTCCGTTCTCGTCATGCTACGGGCATTCGGAAATCGATCCGCAAAAAGACGCGTATCTTTTTTCCTCATGTCCGTTCGGTCTTCAAGCTAAAGCAGTCTGTTTAGTGCAAGCACAACAGACTGCTTCAGTTTAAATCCCTTTATCACTCATATTTCTCTACGATAGTAGCGCATCCCATTCCGCCACCGATGCAAAGAGTAGCCAGACCCTTCTTAGCCTCAGGTCTCTTAGCCATTGCATGAAGCAGAGTAACAAGAATACGGCATCCTGATGCTCCAACAGGGTGTCCGAGAGCGATTGCTCCACCATTTACGTTAACCTTGCTCATATCGAATCCAAGGTCCTTGGCAACTGCAACTGACTGAGCAGCAAATGCCTCGTTAGCCTCGATAAGATCGATATCATCAAGTGAAAGATCTGTCTTCTTAAGAACCTTCTTTGTAGCTGCAACAGGTCCGATACCCATAACCTCAGGCTCAACACCTGCAAGAGCTCCGCCGATCCATGTAGCCATAGGCTTGATTCCAAGCTCTTTAGCCTTCTCTTCGCTCATAACTACAACTGCTGCTGCACCATCGTTGATACCTGATGCGTTTCCGGCTGTTACAAGTCCACCTTCCTTGCCTGAGCAGCATTTAAGCTTTGAAAGAGTCTCAACAGTTGTTCCGGCACGAGGTCCCTCATCAACCTTGAACTCTACCATTTCCTTCTTAACCTTAACAGGAACAGGGATGATCTCGTCATCGAAAGCGCCTGATGCCTGAGCCTTCTCGCACTTCTGCTGAGAATTAGCTGAGAACTCATCGAGCTCTTCTCTTGTAAGGTTCCATCTGTCGCAGATATTCTCTGCTGTGATCATCATGTGATAGTGATTGAATGCATCTGTAAGAGCATCGTTTACCATGGTATCTACAACGGTTCCGTTGTTCATACGATATCCGAAACGTGCATTAGGAAGTGCGTAAGGAGCCATTGACATGTTCTCCATACCACCTGCTACGACAATATCAGCCTCGCCGGCCTTGATAAGGTCAGCTGCCATATTAACACAGTTAAGACCAGAGCCGCATACTACGTTAAGAGTTACTGCCGGAGTCTCGATAGGAAGACCAGCCTTGATTGAAGCCTGTCTTGCTACATTCTGTCCAAGTCCTGCCTGGATTACGCAACCCATAAGTACTTCATCAACCTGTTCAGGCTTAACACCTGCACGATTAAGCGCTTCCTTGATTACGATTGAACCAAGTTCTGCTGCTGGAGTGTTGCTAAGAGCTCCGCCCATTTTGCCGATGGCAGTTCTTACTGCACCAGCGATAACTACTTTCTGTGCCATAACGTATTACCTCCATTTTGGGGACTCTCTGATCCCTGTCTATTTAGTTATTTTCTGCAAAAAACCTGTGTCAAAACCGATTGACAAATTTTTATCAGAACAGATTTATTGTATCATAGCACCTAGTCAAATGCAACAAAAATAGCTCCCCTAAGGGAGCTATTTTATTAAAAATCTATAAATTGATATTTTATTAACGAAAGTCCATATTCACCAGATTATATCTCTGGTTCGATCAGTCCATATGTATTACCTTTTCTCTTGTAAACTACATTAACCTGATCTGTCTCTGCATTTACGAATACAAAGAAGTTGTGTCCAAGGAGTTCCATCTGAACGCAGGCATCCTCAGCATACATAGGCTTGGGATCGAACTTTTTCATACGCTCGATGCGGATATCCTCGTCATCCATATATTCGGACTCGATATACTCCTTCTTGAAATTGCTGGCCTCAGCCTGCTGCTTATCAACCAGCTTGCTCTTGTATTTCTTGAGCTGACGTTCAATTACCTCCTCTACAAGATCTATGGACACATACATGTCAGTGCTGACCTGTTCAGCACGGATGATCTTGCCCTTGACAGGAATGGTTACCTCGATCTTATGTCTCTCTTTGTCCACACTAAGTGTGACATTGGCATTGGTATCGGGAGTAAAGTATTTCTCAAGCTTACCAATCTTCTCCTCAACTGCTGCCTTTAGTCCGGGTGTTACATCAATGTTTTTGCCAACGATAGTAAATTTCATGCAATCATCTCCTTTACTTCGCCCCTTGAGGCCAATATTTGTGTTATCAACATTATAACATCTATTTACATACCGGTGCAAATTAAACTATTAGTAATTGTGCAAGATGCACAAAAAATATCTGCTGCTTTCTATTGTGCAAAATCAGCTTTTAGATAACGTTTTCTGTGGACAATGTGGATAACTTCGTGTATAAGTCGTAAAAACGCACTTTTCTTTACCCGGATTGTGGATAACTTTTGAAAATTTTATAAAAAAATAATAATAGTTTTATGTTGACTTTTTATTTTCTGTGCAATACAGAGATTTTGGCGCTCGCCGCCTAAATAAATGCGCAAAAAAAGAAATCCCGGCGAA
>JAEEGK010022137.1_pt1 | contig 13383 bp, 8 predicted proteins | sample 8958771 | NCBI WGS metagenome assembly JAEEGK01 (sample SAMN16246547, study PRJNA631951) | gut metagenome | biome: gut microbiome; feature: rumen; material: SC-attached | host: Bos | place: Iran: Karaj | collected 2018-10 | reverse complement strand
CCAATCCCCAATCCCCAATCCCCAATCCCCAATCCCCAATCTAATTATAAGAGAATTTGTAAAATCTAATTTTTTAAAATTAATATTTTATATTATATATAAATTTCTTAATTTAACAATCTTTATAATATATTAAAATAAAAATTTTAAATTAAAAAACAATAAATATATAATAAGCCTAATAAAAAAATAAATTGAAAAAAGTAATTTTAGTAAACATCTTTATTAATTTTTTTCCAAACTTTAATAGTCCCATCCATACTAGAAGTAACAACATTAAAATTTTTCAAAGGAATAATTCCACTTAAAGGTTTAGTATGACCAATTAACAATTCTCTTTCATTAGTTCCAATTTCCCAAATTCTTCCTTTACAATCAGTCCCAGCGACTAATAAATATTTTTCATTATCCATTAAATTAATATCATAAATAGCATCTTTAGTAAATTGAACACTTCTAACTTTTTTCAAAGAAGTAACATTAATAAAAAAAATAGTACCATTTTCACAACAAGCAATTAATCTATTTCTTGCGTATTTCAAGTTATCAATTTCGCTATTTAAATCATCAATTATTTTAATACAACTAAAATTTTTTGTATAATCCCAAATTCTAATAGTTCTATCATCACTTCCAGAACAAAGATAATTAAAATAATTAATATAAATTAAACTAACAATTGAACTATTATGACCATCTAAAGATCTTATTGGAATAAATTTTCTTTCTCTATCTTTAATCCACATTATTAAAGATGCGTCATCACCACCACTAAAAATATATGTTTCATTTTCATTATAAATATATGCTGAACATAAAACACTTTTAGTATGTGCTGATAATGTAGCATAACAATTTAAAGAATTTAAATCCCATAATTTTAAAGTTTGATCAACACTACATGAACATAGTAAATTTAATTTTGAAAATTCTCTTAATGATAATATTGAATTTGTATGTCCTTTTAAAATTGTTGATAATTCAAATTTTGTATTATTTATATTTTCCCATATTTTTATTAGTCTATCTAAAGATGATGATGCTATTTCTTTTGTTTTTGATAAATATATTATACATGTTATTTCATATTCATGTGCATTTATTGATTGGGTACATTTATATTCAAATGGAAGGCCTCTTGGTTTTCTTATTGATCTATGGAGATCAAAATTATTATTATTATCATAATTATCTAAATTTTGACTTTCTATTGATTCTATTTCTGATGGTTGATATTTTTTTAAATTCGGAATTGCTATTTTTACTATATTTTTTGATGATTTACTGTTTTTTAAAAAATTATCATTTTTATAAAATTGTTCTTTATTATATTTATTGTAAATATTATTATTATTTAAATTTTGGTTGTTATTGTATATATTTGAATTTTGGTTTAAAAAATTTGAGTTTGAGTCATTTGAATGTATATTTATATTTGCTCTTATAAAACTATTATTAGATGAATCTTTCACTGAAATTTTTCTTCTTTTTACTGAAGATGAGTTATCTAAATGTCTTTTGTTGTTTAAATTTTGCATTAATTTCAATTCATTATTTTGATTTTCTATTTCTTTTTTATTTTTTTTCATTCCATTCCTATCATGATATTTCTTTATTACATCATCACTCTCAGTATCTTCATAAATTCTTCTTGGAACTCGATAATTGCTATCATCTGAAATTTCACATCCCATTTTTATTTAAATAGCATTTTAGAATAAAAATTATCAGTCAAATATATTAAAAATTACTTTATTGAAAATTAATATTATTAGAATATCTTTTAAATAAAAAAAAATGTTTATAAAAAAATATTAAAATTAAAATAAATTTTTAAGCATTTTTATTATTTGATAAGGTGATTACTATAATTAATTTAATCTTTCAAAATAAAAAAATATATTATTTCATATGTTTTTCACAAACAAACATTTGACATAAATGATCTCTTTTTCCTTTAGTTTTAAGTTTTATAAAACATTCTGGAGAACAAATAAAAATTTTTCTACATTGAGGACATATTTTAATTTTCTTTTTAACTTCACATTTCCCACATTTAATTTTTTTTATATCAATACATTTAGTACAACTATATATTACTTTTCCACAACCTTCACATTTATGACCTAAATTACAATAATCATCATCACATTTATTACATTTTCCACAACATTCAGAGCATAAATATTTACCACAAAAATTGCATTTTTCATAAAAGAAATTATTAATACATTTTGGACAAGTAACAACATCTCTATTACATTTAGAACATCTTTTAACACAATTAAAACAAACATTATGATTACATAATGCTGTTTCAACATAATCTTTAGGATGATTTTCTTTCTTACATAAAACATTTATTTTATTATCACAATTAACACATTTCAAAGTACAATTTTTTAAACATAATTTTTTATATTTTTCATCATCTTTATCAGTAGCACATTTTTTACAAAAAAAGTAATGATCTTCACAGAAATTTTCTTCACATTTCATACATTCTGATATATGATCTTCACAAAATACTTTATTACAAGTATTACATACATTCCAACAATTAATGCATAATTTATTATTACATCCTCCTTTATATTTACATTGTCTTATTGTATCACTTTTACATTTTTTACATGAAATTATTGAAATTTCTATTCCACAATTAGTACAATAATCAGCACATTTTTCACATATTATATTCTTACAAATTGAACATATTAAACCACATTCATTGCAAAAAAGTTTTTTACAAATTTTACATCTTACTGAACAACTTCTTATACATATTGATTTATTACATTTTAAACAATTAATATCTGAAATATGATTTTTGCATAATTCACATTTTTTATAACATAAATCACATTTAAATATTTGATTATGTACTTCATTCTTTTTTTTTAAATCATTTACATATTTTTGACAATTTTTACATTTCGATGCTTTATCAATTAAACAATCTTTTTTACATATTATAAAACCACATTTGCAATCTTTAACATAACAATTTTCACATAAATATCTCTTACAAAAAGTACAAGTAAATATAGGATAATGTTTTTCACAAATTCCACATTTTTTATCTTCATTACATAATTCACAAATATAATTAATATCATTACCTTTTAAATTTTTAATATTAATATTACAATTTTTACAAAAACCAGTATGACATGTAAAACATCTTTTTATGCATTGATTAGTTACTTTAATATCTGTTTCTCCAAAATGAGCATTTGGTACATTTTGATAACAAAAAAAATTATAACAAATATTACATTTTAAATAATTTGGATTTTTTTCTGATATTACTTTTTTGCAAGCTTTACAATTATGAGAAATAATATTTTCATGTGTATGATCTTTTAATATATCTTTTAATAAGTAATGTTTATTACATAATGCAGATTTATTACAATAAAATTTTAAACTATTTATTAAATTTTGTATTTCTTCATCTGCTTCTCTATAACCTAAAGTCATTGTACAAAATGGACATTTAAAGTTTTTATTACCAGAATTTTTTTCTAAATTTTTTTTATAACATTCACCACAATAAATTTTTCCACATTTTTTATTCATACATTGTTTTGGTTCATAACATATACAAAAACATAATGCACATGTTAAATTATTTGGATTTATATCTATATCTTTTCCTCCTAAAGTTGCTATTGAATTTAAACCTAGTTGGAATTTTTGTACACTCATTTATTTCAATTATTTAATAGTTTTTAATTAAATAATATTTACTTTTTTTGAATTAATATTTTGAAAAAAAAAAATTAATTTAAAATCAAAATTAATTTTGATTTAGAAAAAAAATATTTAAATAATAAAAAAAATTATAATAGTTTTATTTTCTCTTCTCTATCATGCATTTTTTCAATTAATTGATAATGAGGTAATTTTCTTTCAATTCTACTAAAATATTTTTTATCATATAAAATTTTTATATCATCAATATAAGTAAACCAATAAGGATAATTATTCCAAGGAGCAAACCAACAAATAATAAAAATAACTAAAATACAAACGCAATAAAAAATAATTTTAAAATCTTTATCTTTATCAGGGAAAAAATTATTATCTCCAAAAAAAATAACAGCTAAATTAGTAACTAAACCAAAATAAATAAAAGCTTGTATAATATCATTATAAATTTCAATTCCTAAAGATTTATCTAAAAAATTAACACGAACTAAAAAAAATATTTTATAAGAATCGAAAAATTTTTCTAAATAAGCTAAAATAAATATTATTAAAGGAGCTAATGGAACACCAACTCCAAATAATAAAACAATACCAAATAAAATTAACATTTCAGAATATTCAAAAATTAAATCATCATAATTATTACACATTATTTGATGTTCAATACTATGAGGAACAAGTTCATTTAAATTATCTCTATTTATTTGTCTTTTAAAACTTGCTAAAGTTGCATTTTGTGAAAAAATATGAAAACCAGTTTCAATAATATCAAAAATAAAATACCAAAATAACATTGTATATAATTGAATTTGCATTTCTTCAATACAAGATGTACTTCCTTTATATCCGTAACATTCTTCTTTTTCTTTATTAAAAATTGATGTTCTTTTTATGAAAAGAATATAAAAAATTGAAGAATAGAAATTTATTATTTCAAATAACATTAATTTTATTGCTAATGTATTTAAACTTTCATAATCTTTTTGATTATTTTGCCAATTATTTAAAAATTTTGCAACATACCAATATGATAAATATAATAATTTTACTTGAAATAAACATATTGTTCCTATTAAAAAACCAATTAAATTTCCATGATTTGGATTATTTTTTAATAAATATGATTTCCATTTAAATAATAAAAATACAAAAATAACTGAAATTGATAACATTCCAAATAAAATAAAATAAGTTACTATTATTTTTAATACTCTTTTTATTTGACTTACATAAGGAAAATCTTGATAAAAAATTAATTTTAAATTACCATCTGGAACAAAATTTTCACTATCTGGTTCATTTCTAATATAATTTTCAGTTCCCCAAATATAATTAAATATTTCTTCTTTTTGTTTCCATTGTTTCGAAAAAATAGTTGCCCATAAAAGTAATATTGCACTAAAGAATATTAAAAGAATTTCATTTGCATTTTTTTTTTCTCCTAGATTTATATTTATCAAACGAACTATTATTCCCATTATACTTGGAAAAATTAACCATTTTATAAAATCTGTTAACCAAAGAAAATAATATGATATCATTTCACCATAAAAATTTCTTATTGTAAAAATATAATCTAATGTTTTAGAATTATTAAAAATATTCCATGAATTAAATACTATATAACCAATACTTAATTTATTTCCATAATCAATATAATTTCTTTTAATTAAAATATATTTTATTAATTTTTTTTTAATCATATAACTTTTTCTAATTAATTGATCAAAACTTTCATAAATAATTCTTAATTTATCAATATTTCTAAATTTAGAACATAATTCACAATTTTCATCACCTTCAAAAGTAACATTACATTCATGATAATCATCATTTTTTTCATATCTTTGAAATTTATCTTCTTTATCATTTTTATATTCTTGATAAGGTGGCCATAAAAAAACATTATTAATATCTAATTCAGTATATTTTATTGGATGCCATTCTCTATTGTCTCTATCATCATTTATTCTATTCTTTAATAACTTATCTTTTGATTGTGGGGCATCAAAAACATAATTATCTATAGGTTTTTTATTAAATAAATCAGAAAAATGTTGATATTTTATTCCATAAGGTTTCATTTTTAATTCATATTCATTTTTTTCTGCTAATTTTGATAATGATTCTTCTTCACCAAAAATAGATAAAATAAATGAATCTGGAATATAAGAAAAATCAATTGATATATCTAATTGAGTAAAATATTGTATTACTTTACTAAAAATTAATATTAAATCTTCATAATCAAAATAATAATAATTAACTTCATTATTTTTTACTATATCTTGAAATATTTTATTCATTTTTTGATAATATTGTGGATTTTGTTCATTTAATTTTTTTGCTTTAAATTCAGAACATTTTGATAAAAAAACATCTAAAAAATCTTCAGAACTAGTTTGAAATTTTTCAAATAAATTTAAAACATGTTCAATTACTCTTTGAGTAACTTTATTTCTTTGTATAATTTCAGCTCTTTTTAAATTATCATCAAAATTATCTAAATCGAAATTTTCTTCAATTTTAGCATCTAATTTTAAATCATATGTGAAAAATCCTGTTATTAAATTTAATCCTACAATTTTTTTAAAAGTATTTTGTCTAACACAATATTTTTTATAAAATGAATTTGGACAATTAAAATATACAATAATACATGGTGTATTTTCTTTTGGTTTTTTACCTTTTAATAAAGAATCCATTCCATCTTTCATTAATAAAACAATATTTGCTGATATCATTTCTGAACTATAAAATTTTATTTTTATATAATTTTACCTTGATATTCCTTTTTGTGCTGATAAAAGTTGGGCAAATAAATTATTTGCTATCACATTATCTTGATTTAAACCTGATCCTTGTTTATTAAGTTTTTCATTACTTTCTTCATTCTTTTCTTCATTTTCATTCATTTTTTTTTGAAATTAAAATAAATTTTTTGTTTTTTTATTTAATTAATTAATATTATTTTACTAATTTTTATTTTCTTTTTAGTTATTTGTTTAATTTAAATAATTATATTTTCAAAAAGAATATATTTATTTTATTTAAGGGTATTTTTCAAAATTTATTAAGTTGCTTTCTTTATTAATTGAAGGATTAAATTTTGTCAAAATATTATCACAAGTTATTCTTGCTCTTTGTAATTCTTGATCTTCATTTAAATCTTTAGTCATTGAATCATAATATAAATGTTGAAATTTAAATAATCCAGAATAAAATTCAGAATTAAAACTAGGATCTATTTTTTTTTCAGCATTATTAAATTGTTTTAAATAAGGTTTAAATATTAAATTATTATTATTTTCATCTATAAATGCATGACTATTTAATTTAATTTCTCCACCTCCTTTTAATTCAAAATAATAATCGTTTTCATTTGCATTTTCTTTATTTTTTGATATTATTTTTGTAGAACTATATGATGTTTTATTTCTACTTGATAATGTTTTTTCTGAAGTTTTTTCACTTCTTTTACTAAAATTAATATTATTATTTTGATTATAAAAATTATTAAAATTATTATTAGGATATATATGAGATATTCTGATTGATGATTTACTTTTTGGAAAAGAACTAATATTTTTACTTAATCTTTTATTTGTATTAATATTTTCATATGCTTTACTTAAAGTATTTAATTGTTCTAATCCAAATCCAAAAGAATATTTATTTGATGATGAAGCTCTTTTTGATAAAACATTTTTTTGAGATATTATTTTTTGTTCTTTTTCTTTTTTAATATTAGATTCTTGTGTTTCATTATCATTTATCTTTTCTTTATCTACTAATTTTATTCTTGATGATGTATTATTAAATTCAATTTGATTTGATTTTTTCTTCTTTAATAAATAAGTAAAATAATCTATAATTTGTGATGAAGTGTATTGTTCTTTATGAGGAGAATTTATCTTTGTTAATTGATAATCTTTAATATTTTTTTTAATAATACTTATTTTTATTTTCAATTCATCAATTGTAATTTCTTTTAAATTATTCAAAATATTTTTTAATAAATACTTATAAATAAAAGACCAATTAATTACTTCTTTATCATTAGGGTCAATATTTTTATTTAATGGAATAAAATCTTCCTTAAAAATTAAATATTCATTAATATTTTTCTCATTAATTTTTTCATTATTAAATAGATTCATATTACATAAAAAAATTAAAAATTTAAAAATTCTCTTTTTTTATAAAAGAAAAAAAAAATAAATAAAAATAAATGGGAGGAAAAAAAAAGAAAGGAAAGAAAGGAAAAAAAGGAAAAAAAGACAAGAATACAGGACCACCAAAATTAGTATTACCCAATTTTATTCCATTTAACAGACAAAAATTACCAATAGCAGTATATATAAACAGATTAAATGACTTATATTTAATATATTCAGATGAATATGATTTAGCAGAACAAATACTAACAGAATTATCAAAAATAACTAAAAAAGAAATAACAGATATGAGGTTATATTTTAGTACAAGAAGATTAGTAGATCCAACAACTTGTAATCATGATCAACAAATAACACATAATATTCATTTATTTTTAGTTTATAAAGATCCTGAAATGAAAGGAGGATGGGAAGATGTTAAAAATATTATAAATTATGATATTTATGATCTTGATTTACAAAGTATTAAAGATGCTGAACAAGAAGAAAGAAGAATTAAAGAAGAAAAAGAAAAAGAAGAAGAAGAAAAAAAGAAAAAAGAAGCAGAAATGGCTGCTGCTTTATTTAATAAAAGGAAATTTCATCTTTAAAACATTATTTTGATTATTTTTTATTCAACAGTTTTAATTTTTTTATTTTTAAAACTAAAATATTAAAAAGATATAATAAATTTTAATTTAATGAATTAATTTAAAAATTAAAATGATATCTAATTTAATTAATTATGTTATAAAAGATGATATTTATAAATCAATAGAAGATGAAATTATATGTTCTATTTGTTCAGATATTAAAAAAGATCCTGTAATGTGTTCAAAATGTCAAAATTCATTTTGTAAATTATGTATTGATGAATGGAAAAAAAAATCAAAAATTTGCCCATTTAAATGTAATAATCCAGTATATTCTTCTATTAGATTAATTAAAAATTTAACATCAAAATTACATTTAAAATGTCCAAATGGATGTGATGAAAAAATTCCATATGATAATTTAAAAAAACATTTAGAAAAAGAATGTAAAAAAATAGATTATAAATTGAAATATGAAAAATTATTATCTGATTTTGATTCATTGAATTTAAAATATAATGATTTAGAAAAAAAATATTCTGAATTACAAAAAAAATTAGAAGAATATGAAAAAGGAATTAATAGAAATAATAATAATGAAAATTTAGATGGTATAGCAATTAACTTTAAAGACGGTGAAAAAGATGATCCTGATATTATTGAAAACTTGATATCTTTGGATGTTTTAAGATTTAAAAAAGAATTTTATACAAAAAAAGCGCAAGATTATGAAGGAAGAGTTCCAAAAGAATTAAGGACAAAAATTTATAGAATTACTGTTAATCTTTCTTTATTGGAAAAGAATTTGGGAAATGAAATACAACCTTTTATCTATTCTAAAGCTTTACAAAATCAATTAAATCATGATAAAGAATTATTGAAATATTTTATTAATAATAAAAAAATTGATAAAGCTGAATTAGTCAAAGTACGAATTCCTTTAATAGAAAAAGAAATTCAAAATATTTCTAATTTTCTTTAAACTTTATATTAATTGTTAAATAATTAATTAAGTAATATTTAAAATGTTTTATCATTATTAAATATTAAAAGAATATATATAATTAAATAAAATGGAAAAAATTAAATTATTGCAAATTCAATAAATAATATGGAGTTTAATAATTATTATAATGATGAAGAATATGAAAAAAATTTATATGGGAAAAACTATAATTTATCGTCTATTATATCTTTTGAATTACAAAAAATTAATACTAACAAAATAAAAAATACAATATATTCTCTTTTTAATTATCTTACAAAAGAACAAGAAGAATATATAGATAAATTGTGTTCCCAATTACAAGAATTTAAAAATGAATTTTTTTATAAAATTTATTATTACTTAGAAGATAATAATTATTATGAGTTAGGAAATAATCAACAAAAAAATATTTTAATGGAATTGAATAATTTGAGAAAAAATTCAAAAATCAAATTTAAACAAATTAATGACAATTTATCTATTCATTTTGAAAATAATTTCCAAAATTTAATTGATTTTATTCAAAAAGGTAAAATTGATAATGCATTAAATCAAATTATTATTATTGATAATATAAAAAATGAAATCAAAAATTTAATGAAAGAATTAGAATTTATTCAAAATCATCATTATTCAAATTGTTCAAATATAATAAAATTACAAAATAAAACAAAGTTTCATAAAAATCATATAAATAAAAAATATAATATTTTAAAGATAGAATATAATAAATTAAACAAAAAAAGGTATCATACTCCAATTAATTTAAGGAATAATTCTTTTAAAATTGATCCTACATTTAAAGGAAATAATTGCAAAAATAAAAGAAGCCAATTATCATATAGTTATGTTAAACCGATTCATAATGATATTAGTTATGAGAATAATACTTTTTACATAAATAATTCCAAAGAAGAAAAAAATAAATATAACTTATTAAAAGAATATAGAAATAAAATTAAAGAAAAAAATTCTGAAATTGAATATTTAAGAGAACTTTTATTAAGAGAAAAGGAATATAAAAATATAATGTTTAAAGAATTTAATAATTTGAAATATAATAATAAAAATAGTAATGGAAATTTGAAAAATACAATGTCCATTTTACATTTAAATACTTTATCTTCAAAATTAAATAAATTATCTGAAATGGTAATGAATTTTTCAAATTCATTAAGACATTTTCATGATACAGTTTATAAAAATTCAAACAATAATTTTGAAATAAAAAATATTTATCAAAAATTAGTTAAAAAATTAGAATTGATAGTAGATTTAAATTTTGAAGCTAAACAAATAGAAAATAAAATGAAAAAAAGAGAAAGAAAAATGATTGAATTAAATAAAACTCTTAAAAATTTATTAGATGATTCTAATGAAGGAATTAATTTAAATAGTGCAAATTTGAATAATAATATAAGTAAAAATTTAAATAATGAAGAAAATAATAATATTAGTTTTAGAAATAATAATATTGAAATATATAATGGTAATAATTTAACAAATTCAAATGAAAAATTAAATAATAATAAAAATAATAATATTTTACAAAAATTAATGAATGAAAATAAAAATTTAAAGTCTCAAATTGCATCTTTAGTTTTATCACAAGATTCAAAAAATTCATTGAAAAATATAAAAGATGAAAATTTAAAAGAAGAAATTGAACAATTAAAAAGAGATATAGAAGAAAAAAATATTATTATTGAAATATTAAAAAATACAGAAGGAAATAATGAAATAAATGATACAAATAATAATATTCAAAATAAAGAGAATAATACTAAAAGAAGTTTAAATAAGGATGAATTAAAAAAAGAAGTTCAATTTCTTAATTATCAATTTGAATCAATGGAAAATGTAAAAAGAATTAAAAATATTTTTAAAAAGATTGAAGAAAATAATTTAGAAGAAGAAAATATGAAATTAGAAATTGAAAATAAAAATTTGAAAAAAGAAATTGAATCTAATAATGTAATAAATATAAAAAAAGAATTAGAAGAAAAAATTGAAAAATTAAATCTCTTTATAATAAAAAATCAAAATGAAATTAATGAATTAAATTCAACAATAATATTATTAAAATCAAATATTGGAAAGTTAAAACAAGAAAATAAAATTTTGATTGAATGCAATAAAAAATATTTAAATAAAAAAACTAAATTTAAAATATCATCATTTAATTTAACTATTAATCCTGATCTAGAAATAATAATGATTAAAACAGAATCAAGTATTCAAAAAGAAGAAATTAATATTTTAAAAAAAAAGAATCAAGAATTAATTGATGTAAATAAAAGTTTATATGAAATAACACAAGAACTTAAAATTAATATTAATAAAGAGAAAAATGATTTAATTCATTTAATTAAAAATGCTTTTGAAAAATTTATTTATGAAACAAAAATAGATAATAAAAATAAGGAATTTTTATTAATTCTTTTAAAAACATTAGATTATTCTGATGATGAAATAAATTTTATTTTGAGTATAATTAATGGCAAAAAGAAAAGTAAAATGGTAAACTTTTTTTCAGGTTAAAATATAAAATGTAAAGTTAAAAAGACAATAAAATTTATATATATAATTATTTTTTATATTTAAAATTATAATACTACATAATAGAAAGAAATAATCTAAATTTATTAAATAATTAATTTTTTTTTAATTTACATTGAAATTAATTTATTTTTAACAATTAATTTAATTATTATTTTCAATGGGTAATGAAAAATCAAAAGAAGCAAATAATGAAGAATTAAAAAAAATAGGTGAAAAAGCAAATGATATTGAAAATAAACAAACATTTGATTTAAATATAAAATTAACAAATGACATAATAATAGACGAATTAAAAACAAATCCAGAAAAAGAATATAAAATGGAAAAACATTTAGGAGATGGAATATATTCATCAGTATATATAGTATCAAATAAATTAACAGGAGAAAATAGAGTAATGAAAATAATAGATAAATCAAAAATATATACAGAAGAATCAGAAAAAAAAATAGCAAATGAATTATCAATATTACAAAAAATGGATCATCCAAATATATTAAAAATATTTGAATTTTACACAACACCAAAAACTTATAATTTAATAGTAGAATTATGTACTGGAGGAAAAATATTTGAAGAATTAACAGAAAAAGGAACATTAAATGAAAAATCAGTAGCATATATAATTTATCAATTATTAAGTGCAATAAATTATTGTCATAAAATGAAAATAATTCATAGAAATTTAAAACCAGAAAATATTCTAATATCAAAAAGAGAAAAAGATGATTTGTTATATGTAAAAATTGGTGGTTTCGCTATAGCAAAAATGAATAAGGAAGGAATAATAGAAAAAAAAATAAAAGAAAGTTCATATTATTTTGCCCCTGAAATTATTACTAATAATTATGATGAAAAATGTGATCTTTGGTCAATTGGTGTTATTATGTATTTATTATTAAGTGGAAGATTACCTTTTTCAGGAGGAAATGATATGGAAATTAATGAAAAAATACTTAAAGGAACATATGATTTAAAAATAAGTGCTTTTAAAAATATTTCAATTGAAGCAATTGATTTAATTAAAAGTTTATTAGTAGTTAATCCATTAGGAAGAATAAATGCAAAAGATGCATTAAATCATATTTGGTTTAAAAAGTTAAAAATAAAAGAATTATTTAATGAAATTAGAAATAAAAATACAATACAGAATTTATTAGAAAATTTAAAAAATTATAAAAGTGATTCTACAATTCAAGAAACTGCTCTTGCTTATTTAGTTCATAATTCTCCTCAATTAATTAGTGTGATTAATGCTTGTAAATTATTTAATATTATGGATAATGATAATGATGGTAAAATTAAAAGTAAAGAATTATATAATGGAATAAAAAAATTTATTAATAATGAAAATTTAGAAAGTGATTGT
>JAEEGK010022136.1_pt1 | contig 13384 bp, 16 predicted proteins | sample 8958771 | NCBI WGS metagenome assembly JAEEGK01 (sample SAMN16246547, study PRJNA631951) | gut metagenome | biome: gut microbiome; feature: rumen; material: SC-attached | host: Bos | place: Iran: Karaj | collected 2018-10 | reverse complement strand
TCACTTTATATAATGAAGATCAAATAAGAAAAGAGATTGAAAAGATCGTTATCAGTGAAAAAGATTTCATGTTAACTAAAGCTTTTATGTTTTATGAAACTAAAAAGTCTATTGAGTTTCAATTATTAAATTATCAAGACTCACTTGGTTATACTTTTAAAGATATAAATACAAATGTTGAGGATATTTTAGTAATAAGTGGATACTTAGGTTCGATGGGTTATAATGATGAATATCATAAATATCTAGATATAATAAATTGTGATGAAAGGAAAATCTTTGAATTACTAAGACGATATCAAAGAATTGTATATGGTTATCCATCACTTCCTAAAAGAGATAAATATATATCACTCGCTATTCTTCAAGCCTTAGCAGCTTATGTATATATTAATAAAATGTCTTTAGATGATCTAGTTAAATTATTTGATGATTTTGTAGCAAATATTATTAATCGATTAGATGATGTTAAGTTACAAATTAAACTTAAATATGATGAAAGAGTAGGAGCATATAGTTACAATTATAAAGAATTAATTATTTTTCTTCTATATCGATTACTAGAAACAGGAGAAAAAGTAGAAAAGGAAATAAGGTGATATTATGCCTATTAAGAATGTAGACTATTATTATCAAAAATTTATAAGATTTATTGATAATATTAATAAATTCTATGAAGATTTATCTAAGGAATATGATTGTTATAAGAATAGAATACTAGTATATGATGAGAATCTTATTAGAATGCAAATACAGAAAATTATTGATGCTAATTATAATTATTTACTAACTACATCTTTTATTAATTATTTAGTAGATATTAGTAACGAAGATGGTGCTGATCATTTTGATGAGACATTAAACTTTAATCTTGAAACATTTGGTAACCAATATGATAGACTAGAAACAGTTATATATTTTATAGATAGATCAATAGATACTGAGTATTATGATTTAACTGATTATGAGAGTAGTATTTGTAATATATATCGAACTGAATTAAAAAAAGCAGCAACATTAAATAAAATAGAATTAGCAGAATATTATTTTATGAAAGATGTATTTATAGTAATTGCAGCTTTAGCTATTCGTGATCATAAAACTGAAGAAGAACTATTAATGAATCTTGAATATTATGTAAATAACTGGAAAGATTGTTTAGATGATATTAGTATGCAAATACAATTAAATCTTGTAAATATTAATAATCAATATAATCGTACTCAGTTATTAGATTTATTAGTAGGAAGACTTGATAGTAGTCATAGAGAGATAAGGTAGATAAGATGATTGAACACTATTATAATGAATTATTAAAAGTGCGTAATGGTTTTAAACATATTGAAAAAGTATCTACATTAAATAATAGAAAATGTGATATTAAAAAAGCTCTTAAACTAATAATAGATAACAAAATGGAACATTTGCTTACTCCTTCGTTTAATCTTTATTTGGTAACCCTAAGTATATACAACGGAGAGGATAATAAAAATTTTAGTGAAGAATTATATAATCAGTTAGTATCACTAATAGATCCAGGTAAAAGATACATAACTTTAGTTTCTTTCATAAGAAATATTACAGCTGGTTTTAATGGTGAAGGAAGATTACATATAACTAATGATGGATCTTTTGTTTCAACTAGATCGCTTGCAAATGAATTTGAAAGTCGTCTTTATGATAAATTTCGTTCAACATGTTATAAAGTTGGTGCTAATAATCCAATGACATTAGATGACTATAATCTAATGACAGTAATGTTCCGTATCATCATGGGATATTGTTTAATTAATAATAAAGATGATTATGATTGTTTATCTAAAAAAGTAATAGATAACTATAAAGATATTATAGATGAACTTATGTTACAAGGTATATTCAAGGAACCAAATGATGATAATGTTCATTATGGATTTAGGTATGAATATAAATTGGAAGAACTAAGTATTTATATAACTAATAGATTAGAAAATGATTATCAAAAAGAAATAAGGTGACTTTATGAAAACCAAAGATCGAGTTAATGAAATATATAATGATTTACTTAATGTAAGAAATAATATACTAGATTGTAAGCCTGCTAAATCTTTATCATGTAATTACTGTGATATTAAGGCTACAATAAAGAAAATAGTTGAAAACAATCATGATAGTATCTTTACTCCAGCTTTTAATTACTACTTAATTTACAATAGTTTTAGACGCGGAGATACTGAGTTTAGAGTGGAATTAAATAGATCATTGTATCATTTAATTAATTATTACTCAATGATGGTAGAACTAGGTAATTTTTTTGATGTTACAACACAACGTAGAAGTACTACTTTAAAATATTGTTATGATAAAAATGGAAACTTTATTGATTTTAATAACTTATGTAATCAGGATGAACTAAAACAAAGTATTTTACTTTATGATGCCAAACAAAGATCATTTTATTCAGCTGCTGCTTTAACTGAAAATAAATATCATTTTTTACTTGAAATAATGAAAACATTAGCGGGTATTATGTTTTTTAATAACCAAATAGATAGATATGAAGATAATGTTAAAGTATATGAAGAAAATCTTGATCAAAAGTATGATGATTTGTTTTTACAAGGCATATGTCGTATAGTGACTTATCGAAGTGGGTCGCAAAGGGTAGATTATTCACCTGATACGTTAGCAAGATATATTGAAAGTAAAATGGATGAAAAAAAAAAAGAAATAAAAAAGGGGGAATAATAATGAAAAAAGAAAAGAACATAGATTACTATTATAATAAACTTTTACAATATAGAAATGAATTTAATAGTCGAAATAGTTTAAAAGAAATAACTCGTAATGGCAAAGAAGTGAAGACACTTCTTGAAAATATCATGGATATTCATAAAGATTATTTGCTAACTAATGGATTTTTGGCATTTATTGTATGCTGTTCATTAGATGGTAGAAATTATCCAGATAACGAACTATTTCGTGAAAGAGTAAAATATTATTTAAATTTAGTTTCTACACTTGATGATGAACAACTAATGGTATTTTTAAAGAGAAATTATTTTTATCGAACTTTTAGTACACCAGTTTCTTATTACTTAACTCCAAATGAAAGATTATTAGTAAAAATATATAGAAATGCCTTTAAAGAAATAGATAAAATGAAAATACCTTGGGGTACTAATAATTATCTTGTTGCTTGTGAAGTATTAAGCTCATATGGTGCAATTGCTCTTTATAATCAAACTTTTGATAAATATGAAGAAGTAGTAGCTAATTTTCTAAAAAATATAGATGAATTTGCAGTTCAATTAAAACTTAATGGAATCGCATGGGAATCAGATAGAATACTACATGACACCGAAAATGAATGGTATTTTGATCGTCAACAATTAATTAATTATTTAAATAATAGATCTGAACAAAAAATGCTAGTTTTATAATGGTGTAATAATGAAAATAGATAATAAAGAAGAATTTATTAAATATAAAATGGATTATCTAGCAAATTTATTAGCCGAGAACATGTATCCTTTAGTTGGTGATGATAGAAAAGAAGTAGCTCTTGCTATGGAAAGAATAGTAGATGCTGGTAATAGTTTTATCTTAAAAGATTGTTATTTACATTATTTTGCTTATGAAGCTTTAACTCAGTATTTATTGGGCAAAGACATTAGTAGATTATTATCTATTTTAAAGGATTTTGAAAGTAAAAATGAAGACGAATTATATGATAGTATAATAGTTATGTATAGTTCCATTTATTCATGTTGTAAATGGTGGAAAAACTATGAAGTAACAGATGCTTTAAGAAGTGTATTTGCTAATTATTCTATTCCATTAATAAAAGAAGCTGAAGAAGTTGATTGTAGTATCATGGAAAGTAAGTATACAAATTATACCGTTTTCTATACAATAATTAATTGTATAAAAGCATACTGTGTTATTAATGAAAAACCTGATGTCTTTATGGGTTATGCAGATCTTTTATTAAATGATAAGGAAGCATTATTAGATGATCTATTATTTCATGATTTAATTTTTGAAGAAACTATGACTGATCCATCAAGATTTAGATATCCAGAATTAAGAAAATATGTAAGATATCGACTAGATAATTGTGATATTGTTAAAAAAGAATTAAAATAGATACTTATTAGGAGGTTTTATGAGTATCTATGACAATAAATTAATTAAGCTAACATACATAAATAATCCTAAGTTTAAGGAATTAACTAAGGAACAAAAAGATCGTTTTATATATCGATATACCATTGTTCATAGTAGAATGCCTTTCTTAAGAAACTTTTCTATTGATATTAATAAATCAATTAATGAAGGAATAATAAATCTTGTTAAAAATAATAGAGACTGTCTTATTAATCAATTATATATAGATTTCATTGAAAACTTAATAATTAATATGAGTGGTTTTAAGTATCGATATCGTAGACTAAGTTATAAAGATGCTTTTACTTTTGATAATGAAAATGATTATTATAAAATGGTAAACTTATTTGTTAAATTTTGGGAATATTTAGTAAGTGAAGATATGGTTGGAACCTCATCTATTAAGCTTACTAAGAATTATAAAGAAGTATATAATAATAACTTTATTAACTTATGGAGAGAGTATCATAGAATACTTAAAGGGAAAGATCCTTTCTTTGATAAAATAATTAGATATTTACTAATATATTTTCTAACACATAATGAAGTTAATTGTGATTATAATCTTTATTATACAATTATTAAGAAATTATATTATGATAAAACATTACTTGATTATTACCGTATGAATTATTCAAATAATGAACAAGCTATACCTTCTGATTTAATAAAAAGATATAATACTAATAGTGATAAAATAATAAGATAATTATATATAATTATCTTTTTTGTTGTTAAAAATTGAAGTTTGTGATACAATATATGCGTTTTTAAGGGGACCACATGTATAACAAAAAAGATTATAAAAATATTTATTATCTTGTTTTAAATGATAGACTAGGCGAAAGTAAAAAGTATCATGATTTAATGCCATACGAGCGCGTTCTTAGTTTATTAATTAAGAGTACATCAGCAAGTAATTATGCTCAATTAGCTGAAGAATGTATTAAACTTGTCTATAAATTGGGTGAAAATAATATATATGTAGATAGTACTTTAATTAATCTTTGTTTTATTTCTTCTGGCTCTTATCATGCTTTAAGTCGTTTAGAATTGATATTTTATCCAAAAGAAATTATTAAAAAATATAGTTTTGGCTACTTTTTAAGTTCATTTGTTTCTTTATTTTATACATATGCTCATTTTATTAAAAGTGGTCAAACTAATCTATCATATCGTTATAAGAAAATAGATGATACTTTTAGATATGCTTACAATTTATGTGAAGATAAAAATTATACTAGTGATCAAATGAGTATTCTTCTTACATTATTAGCTAAGATATATGTTGAAGATTTAGATTATGATTTATTAGATAGCAGTTTAATTGATCCAGATTACTGTTTAATGAATAATTTCGCACCTGGTACTTGGTCTAAAAATAATTATTATCATAGCTATTACAAGAGAATTTATGATCTTGCGGAACAGTTTATTAACAAGAATCATAAAGAGATTTTATAGGGGTTATTATGGATATAATTGATGAATATAAATTTGGTTATTTTTCAAGAACTACTGGTTGTTATAGTAATAGTAATTCTATTATGAGAAATCATGTATCTAATATATTAGAAAAAATTAAAGATAATTTACCAACTGATGATATTTACTTTATAACTGGGAGTTTTGAAATAGAACAATTAAATTTGATGTGCGATCCTAAAGTAACGAAGTTTAATGAATGGTTTAGAAAAGAATTTCGTTATATTGTATACAGTCTATTAAATTATCAAGGAAAAGTTAATAGAGTAGAGTTTATGAAATATGTTAATCCTTGTATTAGATTTAGTAAGTATATTGATATTAAATTAAAGGATGATTATGAATATAGAGAATTTATAAGAAATTTGGCATATTACTATTATAAAGATAAGTATCAAATAGGATATGCTATGGAATTAGTAAATCAATCAATTTTTGTTCTTGTAGCTAGAATTGCAGCATATGCTTATAGTCATAATCTTGATTATAAAATTGTTGAATATTGTGCTTCATTATTTAAAAATGATTATAAAGAAATAATCGATATATTAGAAATGAATGGTTTATTTGATGTTGATGAAGATAAGTGTACTATTAAATACTTTAAAGCTTTCTTAAGTGTCATATATAGCTTTATTGATACAAAGAAAAGAAAAGGAAAGGTGATATCATGAGAGATCCAGAAGTGTTAGAACAAGAATATCGTTCAAGATATTTAGGCGAAGGTGGATTATATCATCCATGTGATGCTGAAGCTTTTTATAAGTTAGTTGATTTCTTTGATAAGTATCATGATAGACTACCTGAAGGTAATATAGACTTTATAACAAAACATTATGATCTTACAGAATTAGGGATAATATGTGATCCTAAGTATTTAAAATTTGATAAATATTATATTAGGGTTTTTTGTGGTATTGTAAATAGTATAATAGTATTTCATGAGGATATTGATAAACCTAGTTTTACGAATTATCTTAATCCTTGCGTTTCATATTATCATGGATATGAAGAATATATTTCTGAGAGTGAAGAATTTAAAGAGTTTATTGAAGAAGCAACAAGGAAATATGAGATTCCAAAAAATATATTTACAGAAAAAATACATATTATTTTTTGTGGATTAGCGGCTTATCTTTACTATAATGGAATGGATCCTAAGATATTAAATGATGTTGCAACATCTTATTTTTGTTACTATCACGATATGACCGAAATCTTTAATATGAATAATATCTATCTCTATAATCATGAATTAAATGAAGAATTTTATGAAAACTTTTTAAGGGTGTTTGATATTTATAAGGATAGTAAAGATCCTAATCAGAAGGTGATACGATGAATATAGTTGATAGACTAAAAGATAAATTTATTAATCCAGAAGAATTCTATAATCGTATTATGAGTGAAAAGTATCCCTTAAAATATTATGATACAGGTAAATACTTAAAGAATTTGTATTCATTATATGGTGAATATGATAGAGAACTTGTTCTTGACAGTATAAAGTATTTTGATATGTTTAAGAAAAATGGTTTTTATTTTCCAAACCTTGATATGAAAATATTAAAAGCTTTATCTAATTATCTACATTATCCAAGAACAATATTAGGTTTCTATGATCAAGTATTTATTCAAAAGAATAAGTTTATGTTATTTGAAATGCTTGATAATCTTCGATCTAAATTATTTTCATCAGAATCAAATATGGCTTTTTCTGATGCTAAATTAGCTATAATTTTTTCAGTATTAATACTAAACGAGTCAAAATTACTTAATATCGGTTTTTTTACAAAAAAATATGCTCTTTTAAATTCATTTTTAAATCAATTATTTATTACATTTTGGGTTAATAATGATTTTAGTAATAATAATGAATTGGATTTAATAGTTGATAATATCTTATTAGATGAAAATTTTATAGAATCATTAGTTATGAAAGGTTTTGATCCTGATAATTTAAGTTATGAAGAAATAGAGTATATTACTAATCTTTTATATAAGAATGAATATAGTATATTTCATACAAAAATAATTAACTAATAATTGTAAAAATAATATAAAGATGCTATTATAGTGAGCTATCGAGAGGTAATATTGATATGAATAAAGATACAATAATAACTTCTATCTTATATAATCAAAGTTTTTCTTCTGAACATGCTAGTTTTATTCATGAATTTATGGATAAATTAGAAAGAGATCATCGTTTGAGTGAAGTATCAGTTAATTTCTTTCGAGGTTTTTTAGGACATTATAATATAGATACGATTAAGTTACTTGCTTATATCTATTATTATCCTAAAGAAGTTAGTATTAGAGATTATCCAACTGCTCTTAAATTATTTGCCCTTTATCTATCTAGTAGAATACGATATTATAATAATTATCGCTTAGATATGATAAGTACTTTTGTAAATGAAGGAAGTAATTTTGTAGATAAAATTATGCGTACTTTATTTATGTTTGATCTTCATATATTGATTAAAGAAGATATAAAGTTTGCATTCTATATGAATATAATAGATTATAATGATTTAAGAATTTTTCTAGAATTAAATGGAATTGATTATTATACTAAGAAAAACGATTTAAAATTAGATGAAGATTCTTTTAAATATCAATTAAATTTTGTAAATAATAGAATTCAAAATCAAAGCACGAGGATAATACGATGAAATATGAAAAGATTTATTATAGTATAGAGAATGGTAAAGTATTTAGAAATAATGAATATACGCTCTTATTAAAAAGGATTTTTAAATATTTTCCTCTAGATTGGGAAGATAAAGATTATAGTAACTGTATGATGAAAGCAATTATTACTTTCTTTGATACAAATAAAGTAGACTATAATTTAATCGATGAAACATTCTTAAAGATGTTAAATAATATACCATATACAAACTACAGTTATTTTATTGATGTATTATATACCTTGTTTTTACCAATAAACTTAGATTATTTTGGTACTTACATGGAAGTATTTAGAACGTTTCTATTTCATGACTTACTAAGAGCAAATGAAGAAGAAGTAAAGAAACTTAATAATCATCGATTTATCGATTTATATAATAGTTATAATGAATATAAAAATGATCTTAGTAAAGAGTTCACATTTAGTTATGAATTTGATTTACCAACGTTAATATATGCCTATTACTTTGGTAATAATTTAGATTTGTTAGAAACTAATAAAGTAATTACTTTCTATTTAGATAATAGAAAGTATTATTTAGATAAATTGAATATGAATGGTTTATATTTTCCATATGCTGATGATGATACCATACCTAAATTCTTCTTAGAAGGATTTTATAAGATATTTACGGTGTTTATACCAGTTTTAGTAGGTGATTACAAGCGTTCATCAGTAGTTCGAAAAAAAATAAAATAAAGAAAGGAATGAGGGGTTATGGGAGAATTAAATATTATAAAAATTGATTTGTTTAAAGATGCCGTAGATAACTTTTGTCAACAACATCCAGAGCTTATTAAATATAAAGACTATGTATATTATTTTTACAGTAGTATCGTATTTAATGATAAATGTGAAGAGCTTCTTGTTGATGTTTTAGATAAATATCATGAAAGAATAGAAAATGATATTGATTCTCATTTTATTCATGAATTAAGTTACTATGATACCTTAAATATGGGTTTTTCTACAGATAACCCAATATATTCTCTTGCTTTAATGTGTGATCCTAAGTATATCGAATTTAATGGAAAATATGTAAAATGTTTTTTAATTTTATATTCTGCTTATAAAAAATATATTAGCAACAAGGATTATACTTATCCTAATAATGTCTTTAACAATCTTAGTAAATATGATAAAGTATTTGACCAATTAAAAGATAATAGTAATGAGTTATTTAAACAAATTGATGAAACAATTTATACTAACTTTCAATATAATTATGCAATGATAATTAGATATACAATAGCTTATTGTTATTATAATAACTATGAACCAGATAAAGCTTTAGAAATAGTAAGATTCTTTATGGATAATTATGAACAAATCGTTAATGGCTTTGATGTTAATGGATTTACTAGATTTGATAGAGTTATTAGTGATGAGGGATTATACTATTATTTTAAATATTATGAAGATAATTTTAATAAAGGTTCTTTAAGAGCAATTAGATAGGTGTATTATGAAAGAATATACAAAGAAATTAATTAGACTTCATTTTAAAGATAATCCAATATTTGAAAAATTATCAGATGAACGTAAAGAATTATTATATGAAAAGTATATATTAGTACATGATATATTACCGATAGATGCAAAGCTATTCTATAAAAGAAGTGTTACTGTTAATAATTTTATATTGGAATTAATTAGTAAAAATATGGCAACTTGCTTAAATAAAGCCTATATTTACTATATTTATACTCAACTATATTTTCCAAAATATAATCTTGATAAAAGTTATAAAATATTTTTTGATTTCTCAGAATTTAGTAAGGAATGTGTACCGTATAATCTTAGGTGTTACTTTCAATCAGCACATCTTCATTATTATGATGATCCTGATAGTATTAAAATGTTTGGAATAGCAAATGAAATGAGAGATATATTAGCTTATCGTGAGATTGTTGCTGATAGTAAAGACGCTGTAGGTTTTTATGATAATTTATTACCATATATAGCTACTTATTGTATGGTTGATGAAGCATTAAGTAACCGAGATACATTTACTAAAATAGCAGACTATTTAGAAGATAATCTTGATGAACTATATAGTTATTTTAAAGAAAATTTTAAAAATAATAATAAGTTGGAAACACCATTATCTTATTTTCCAAATTACTTATATGAAAAATATAAAGAAGGGTCTAATAAAAAGGTGATTTTATGAGTACGTTTTATAATGCCAATGAATTAAATTATTTATTAGAAAGAATACATCAATTATTTCAAAATGATGATATTGAACTTACTGATGAACAAATCATAAATGTTATAACTGTTTATGATAAATTATATTCTTTTATGAAAGAAAGTAGGTTAGTATCAAAAGATATTGCAAAAGAAAGATATAATTTTGTATTTAATAAAGAAAATGTAATTACTGAAGAAGATAATTATGAAATATTTAAATTACTAATTGAATTATCTAATAAAAGAGGGTTCTTCTTATTAGATTATTCGATGTTATTAGCTAAAATAAAGAGTAATTTCTTTGATGGTCATTGCAGTAGCAATCCTGAAAAATTATCACTATTATTAGAGTTATATTTAACATTCTTTGATGAAGGAAACAATCTTGAAGATCAATATATTCAATATCATGATAAGTGTTTAGATGGCATTGTTAAAGAACATTATAATGATATTTTAGAAAGTGATATTATTGATGAAAATGAAAAGAATGTAATTACGAAGTTTGTTGAATTATATATTCATGATGAACTATTTAATAATTATCATGATTACTTTATACAACTAGTTAATGTTTCTTGGGCTTATTTAGTTGTTAATAATAAGATAATATATGAATATAATAAAGTTATGGACTACTTAGAAACTATTTATGATCATTTTGATGAAGTACTATTTAAAATGGTAAATAGTGATATATATGAAGGTAGTGAACTATTAAACTTTATTAAAACATTATATGAAGATAAGAGTAAAATACTTAATTTAAAACAAATTAATTAACTATTATGTTATAATTAATACAGGAGATTATAATGAAGAAATTAATAGTATTAATTTGTTTTTTATTTATATTAATTGGTTGTGGTAAAGGAGAGACTATTATGATTAATAAAGTTACCTGTGATGAAGCAAAAGAATTAGTTAAAGAAGGAGCTGTTCTTATTGATGTTCGTGAACAAGACGAATATGATCAAGAACATTTAGAGGGAGCAATTAATATATCTTATACGATTATTGGTGATAAAATAAGTGAAATAACCTCTGATTTAGATAAAAAAATAATAGTTTATTGTAGAAGTGGAGCACGTAGTAATAAGGCTGCTAATACCTTAATTGATAAAGGGTATAAGAATATCTATGATCTTGGTGGTATAAATAATTGTAAAAAGTAGCTAAAAACCCCTAAAAAACGACAGCTTTTAATAAAAAATAAAGATTTTACGTAAGTAAATCTTTTTTTTCTTGAAATTTGAAATGTTTTATGTTATAATATGAGAGTTTTTAGGGGTGTATTGTATGAGATTAGAAAACGTTAAAGCAATTAGATTATTAGACAACCAAAAAGAAGTAGGTTTATTCGAAAAGCTATCAATCTTTAAAGATAAAGATATTGAAGCAGAGCCTACCGATTTAGCGATTTTATCAGGAGGTACTAGAGATGGTTTTGGTTATATTCCATATTGGACACAAACCATCGGTAGAGCTCACGTTGCTGTTATTACATCAACTGAGTTTACTAAAGATCGCCACTATAGTTGTGCTATGGAGGCTAAGTCACCTGCTGTAAGACCGTTATTGGAATTAGAAGATGTTCCAAAAGAAGATGAAATAACAGCTGGAGAATATCCGTTATTTGTTGAAGAGGACGAAGACTTAGAAATCGACTTAGAGACAATAGCAAAACATAATAAACTATCGAATGTTACTGGTAAGAAATATTTTATTAATGGTAAAGTATATATTGAATATGCATATAAAGGTAATAAATATATCTTATTTGAATGTAAAACAGATGGTGTATTATTAAGTAATGGAAAATTATCTAAAAGAGGTAAATTATATCCAGTTAAAGTAGGTCCAGTACCTTGGATAGTTGATCATCAAAAGAATATATTATTATCTAAGTATGGTCTATTATCAGGAGTATCTTATTGGGGAACTAAAACATCACAAGAAAAGTTTGAGAATAGTAATATGTATGACTTCTTAACTGAAAAAATGCTTGATGATATTGTAACAGTTTCTGAAATTAGAAAGACTAATGACTTTAATGCTTTCTTGTCTACTAATCCACTTAATTTATTTAATAGTGAATTATCAGATAATGAAAAAATTGATAGATTAATTACAAGTGATGTAGCTCCATTCTTACATGGACAAACAGGTGTTGGTAAATCAGCACGTGTTAAACAACAAGATAGTGATGTTACTATTATTTATCTATGTTATCAAACAATTGATAGTTTAAATGGTAAATCAGTATATGTTCCACCACTTACTAAGAGAGTAGAAGTAAAAGTAGAAGAAATAGTAAATGGTGTAAAAGTTGAAAGAAGAGAATGGCAAGATCAAGTAGTTGAAGAAGGCCATATGGAAGATATTCCACCAGCATGGCTAGTTAAACTACAAGAAAAATGTGCTAAAGAACCAGATAAATTACATATTGTATTCTTTGATGAAATTACAAATGCTTTACCAGCAATTCAAGGTTTCTGTTTTAACATTATCCTTGAACGTGAAGTAAACGGTATTTGGAAATTACCAGAAAATGCTAGAGTAGTTGCTGCAGGTAACGAATTAGATGATTCTATTGCTGCTTGTGAACTTGCTGCTCCATTATTTGGCCGTTTCGCTCATATGTATATTGATGATAATTATACAGCATGGATGAACTGGGCACATAAAAACAAGATCCATCCTACAATTATTGCTTTCCAAGCTGCTACAAATGGTAAAAAATTAAGAACTAAATATACTGGAGAAAAACCTAATGCAGACCCACGTAAATGGGAAATGGCATCTAAAGTATTATATGCTACTGGTAATATTAGTTTATTATCTGGCTTATTAGGT
>JAEEGK010022134.1_pt1 | contig 13384 bp, 11 predicted proteins | sample 8958771 | NCBI WGS metagenome assembly JAEEGK01 (sample SAMN16246547, study PRJNA631951) | gut metagenome | biome: gut microbiome; feature: rumen; material: SC-attached | host: Bos | place: Iran: Karaj | collected 2018-10 | reverse complement strand
CTGTCCGCCGAAAACACGAAGTCTTGCAGATAACTTAACACATGACGTTTGACACCGTTCAACGTGATGTAGGCTTGCCCATCGCCGATGTTTTCAATCAGCGACTTGTCTTCGCGAAGGCGAGTCCGCATCTGGTCGAAGTAGGCAATGTGGAGGTTGCTGCCCAAGCGGACTTCGCCCGACTCCGGCTGGAGTTCGCCAAGAATCAAGCGAAGTAGCGTCGTCTTCCCAGAACCGTTCGGGCCTACAATGCCGATGCGGTCGCCACGGCTGATTTCAGTCGAAAAGTCGCTAATGAGCGGGCTGCCGTCGTACGAATAGCTCACGTTCTTGAGGCGGGCGACAAGGCGTCCGGAACGGTCGGCTTCCGTAATCTGCATGTTCACGTTGCCTGTACGGTTGCGGCGGGTTGCACGTTCTTCACGCATCTTGATGAGAGCGCGGACGCGGCCTTCGTTGCGGGTACGGCGGGCCTGGATACCCTTGCGAATCCACACTTCTTCTTCAGCTAAACGCTTGTCGAAAAGCTGGTTCGCCTTTTCTTCTTCGGCAAGAGCCTGGTCGCGGAACTGCACGAATTTGTCGTAAGGGAAATCCCAACTGCGCACACGTCCACGGTCAAGTTCGAAAATGCGGGTCGCGGTACGGCGAACAAACGCACGGTCATGGCTCACGAACATCACCGCACAATTCAAACGCGAAACAATCCCTTCCAGCCATTGTATAGCAGGGATGTCCAGATGGTTCGTCGGCTCGTCGAGCAAGAGCAAGTCCGGGTCTTCGGCTACGGCACGCGCAAAAAGCACACGGCGTTTCTGCCCACCGCTCAAGCTGTCGTAAGGAGCATCCGCATCGATGCCCGTCTTGCCAAGAATCGCCTCGGCGGTCGCATTGTGGGCACCATCGTCCAAAATTTTCTTCGAAATTACGGAACCGCCACTCACCACAGAAACGCGCCCCATCACGATATCGCGAACAGTCCCGTCGAGATGCGCCGGGATTTCCTGAATCATGCGGCTCACGCGGAGGCCAGACTTTTTCACGATTTCACCGGAATTCGTCTCCATCTCGCCTGTCAGCACCTTCAAAAGCGTACTCTTGCCCTCGCCATTACGGCCCACAAGGCAAATGCGGTCGCCCGCCTCGATATCGAACGAGACATTATCCAAAAGCGGCGGACCGCCAAAACGCAACAATATATTCTGAACTGACAAAATGGGCATAATCAGACCCCTTCTATATTTTCTCTTTTGAAAAATAGAAATTTATAAGCCAAATGCATTTTTTAATAAATAAGACTAAATGAAGGACTTAAACAACAATTATTCTGTTTTAAGCGAGATTTCTCTCCACTATAAAAGATGATGAGTCAACGTTTAGAGAATAGAAGCGTCGGCCAAGGCTATTCCTTCGCAATAGCCTGCAAGGTGAGTGTCGCGACGGGCTGCTTGCAGACCGGCATGATCGAGCCGCAGCGGCGGACGCCGTAGGCGTCAACTCTGAGCTGGGGCCCCGCCCGCATAACGTACTTTCTTGATTTGTAGAATTAAATATGTACTCTTGGCAATGTGCTAAAAAAATCTAAATTTGGGCGAAATGCGTTTTTTCTCAAAAAAGCTTCTGGCTTTCGCCGCTCTTTTTACACCCGCAATAGCAGGGGCCGAAACCATTACGGCCAGCATTCCTGAGGCACCCGCGTCCGCAGGAGTTACCGCCAATTCCACAAGCGCCCCTACCAAAGACGACTTCCAGCACATTTCGGTAGTCCCTATCGTCGGCTATACCGAAGAAACGCAATACCAATTCGGAGCGATGGCCATCTTATTCTTCAAGCCCTCCTTCGAAGGCGGAAACATTTCCGAACTGGACCTCTCGTGCTACGGAACTTCGCGAAAGCAACTGACAGGTTCCATCTCCCCGAAGTTCTACTTTTTGCATGACCGCATCGCAACCGACATAGACCTCCACTACGAAAACTGGGTCGGCAATTACTTCGGCGCAGGCAACGACCCCGACTACGACGATTTTCACAAGTTTGACAGACAAACGTTCTATCTCCAGTCGCTCGTCGAATCTAATTTCGGTACAAAAAAGTGGCTCCCGAACTTCAAGTACGGCCCCTACCTCGAAATAAATTATACAAGCATCGATTTTGAAGCTTACAAGTACCACGGAAAAATCGAAAAGCCCGAAAACGCGGACGGCTGGCGCAACGGCATCGGATACCATTTTACGCTGGACACCCGCGACAATACCAACTGGGCTAGACACGGCTACCTAGTCCAATGGGGTCATTACTTTTACAACAAAGTTTTAGGGGATTACAGTTACACCCAGCAAGAGCTGGACATCCGCGGCTATTCTGAGTTTATCTGGAATACATCCATGGCTGTAGGTCTGCTCTGGCAACGCACCAACGGGGGCACCCCCTTCGACAAACTCGCCGGGTCCGACGGACTCAAGCGGTTCCGCGGAGTCGAGAAGAACTACTTTTACGGGAACCAGGCTTTGTTCTTGCAAACGGAATTCCGCAAAAAGTTGTTCTGGCGAATCGCAGGCGACATCTTCTTCGAAGGCGGAAAAGCAGGCGATGACTTCGGCAAACTCATGAAGAACAAATGGCATAGGAGCCTTGGCTTCGGGGGGCGGTTCGCCCTCAACAAGAAAGAGAACTTGTACGCCCGCTGCGAATTTTCGTGGGTCGATTTCAAGAACGTCGGCATGACGATGTACGTCCGCGACGCATTTTAGTTATTAGTCATTGGTCATTAGTCATTGGTTATTGGTCATTGGTTATTGGTTGTAAGAATTTGGTTCTTGGAACGTCATCCAGAGGACCGAAGGGACGAAGGATCCAGTCACAGTTCTAGTAAGCAATAACTGGGGACAAAAAAAAGCGGATGCAAACCCGAAAGCCTGCATCCGCCATTTTGAGATAGAATAAATCGACTTTTAAGGATTAATCCTTAACGCTATTCCAGTCCAGGACTCCCTTCTTCAAGAGGTAGATGTAACCCGATTCGAGAATGAGAAGGAATGCGAGGAGGATGAACAAGAGTTCCCAACCGCCAGCGAGGAACTGGATTGTCCAAGGATAGATAAAGGCGACTTCGAGGTCGAACACCAAGAAAAGCATGGCGACCATGTAGTACTTGACCGGATAACGTTCATTAGCCGTACCGGAAACGTGAGCCAAGCCACATTCGTAGGCGGAACCCTTAATAATGGTATGCTTGATTTTGCCCGGATGCAAGAACCAGTTGGCAACAAGCAGAGCCGCAGGAATGCAAAGAGCCATGATAACCAAAATGGTCATGGCGAACGTGGTGTCGAAGATTTCAACATTACTCATAGTGATTCCAAAGATAGTAAAAAAGTTTTTGCTACACCAAAGCAATTTTGTAAACTATATTTGGTATATCATGAAGAAGAAAACACTTTCAATCGCTTTTTTAGGATTAGCAGCACTTTTCTTTGGGTGCTCTAGTGATGATGCACCTAGTCCGGTTGCACCACCAGTAGCCGAAGTATCTTCGTCCTCTATTCAGGCCTCAACTCCGACTTCCAGTTCCCTTCAACAGATTCTGAACTCCTCGAATTCCGTTCAAATTGGAAAAAGGGATACCGTTAAAAAACACACAGTCGTGACCGTAACCTCCGGTTCGAGCATCGAATACCCCGACAAATACACGGAACCCGATTCCACGTTCTGCTGGACCGCAGGGTGTGCAGCGACCGTCAAGCCGCGTTCGTCTTCCTCCAAGGCCGCTCCGAAGTCTTCTTCATCTGCCAACGCCATTACCATTGACGAACCGGTAAACAAGGCTCCGACCGTCAACGGCATGTCGATGACCGATATGCGAGACAACAAGACGTACAAGCTCATGCAGATTGGCGGCAAGCTTTGGATGGCCCAGGACATCAACTACACTGTGGCCAACAGCGAATGCTATAACGAACAGGAATCCAACTGCACGACGAACGGCAGACTTTATACCTATAATGCAGCCCAGAAGGCTTGCCCTCTCGGTTGGCACATCCCCACTAGAGCAGAAGCCCAGGCAGCACTCGACGACGAATCTGTACCTTGGAGTTACAGCGGTCGTTGCAAAGACGGCGACTGCAATTTCTTGGGCGATATGGGTTTCCACTGGACATCTAGCGAACCGCAGTCCAGCGACAAGAAATATAATGACAATGGCGGCAGCAGCGGTGCACTCATCATCGTGGAAAAATCCCCCGATTACTTCACGCCTAAAGAAAACGATCCGGACGACAAGGCTAAGTTCTTCCAGGTCGATCAGAAGACAAAACGCTTCAGCGTACGCTGCGTCCAAGATTAAGTCAAACGAATTTCCTCCTTACACTAAAGACCTTGCGGAAACGCAAGGTCTTTTCCTTTTTCTGAGGCTTGCCTGCGGGAGCGGTCCCTCCAACTTTTCTAAATTCGCTCTCATGCTACGTTCAAAGTACCAGACACTCACGGATTCGTTTTCCGAGAACGTCTTTAAAGCCAGAACTCAGTCGAACCCCATTATGCTGGTGGTGCTATGCTATCTATTGCTCATCGCAATCGGCACTGCACTCTTAAGCCTGCCGCAATCCACCACGCGCCCCATCGACTTTATCGAAGCTTTCTTTACCGCCATGTCCGCCGTCTGCGTCACGGGGCTTTCCGTTGTCGATATCGCTTCCACGTTTACGCACACCGGACTGTGGATTCTCGTCACGCTCATGCAATTAGGCGGTCTCGGCATCATGACTGCATCCACGACGATCATCTTGCTTGCCGGCATGCATCCGGGATTCAGCCACCAGTCTGTTTTTTTGTCTGAATTCACGCAAGAAGGTAACATTGACGCAGGCCGCATCCTCAAGGCGGTAATTCCGTTTACGTTTGTCCTGGAACTGATTGGCGGCATCGTCTACTTTACGCAGTTTGAATCCATGGAAACTTACGACCGCGTTTTCTGTTCGCTGTTCCAGGCGGTGAGTTCGTTCTGCGGCGTAGGATTTACGTTGTTCCCTGACTCGCTCGAAAGCTACCAGTACAACCCCATCATGAACATCACCACCTGCATTCTCGTGCTTGCAGGCGGTTTCGGCTTTTTGGCCATCGCGGAACTGCGATACATCTTCGACTTTACGCATAAAGAAATAAGGCGTGTTTCGCTGCACACCCGCATCGCGACTTACGGTACCCTCATCGTCATCGTAGCAAGCATCATCGTGTTCTCGTTCACCGAATGGGACAACCTCTTTAGCGGCCATACTTTTGGCGAGAACGCGCAATCCGTGCTGTTCATGGCATTCACGAGCCGCACTGCAGGGCTCAATTCCGTCAACATTCCCGACCTCACGCAAGCCTCGCTCTTTTTCTTTATCATCATCATGTTCATCGGCGCAAACCCCGGTAGCTGCGGCGGCGGCATCAAGATTACGACCGCAGCGGTCATCGGGCTGCTCGGCATCAACAGACTCCTCGGCAGGGAAAAGACTCAAGTGCTCGGACGCACCATTCCGAACAACACCATCGATAAAGCGATTCGAATTGTCATCGTCGCCATGGTCGTCATCGCGACCGCGACACTGATCCTGCTTTGTACAGAAATCCCGCCCGGAACCCATTACGCCGACAACGGGCCGTTCCTCAAGATTCTCTTTGAAGTCGTGAGCGCCTATGCCACATGCGGACTTTCGATGGGACTCACAAGCGAGCTCTCTCTTGTCGGAAAATACGTCATCTGCGTAGTCATGTTCATCGGACGCATGGGACCGTTGTTCCTCATTTCCGCTGTCGCCGCCAAGCTTCAGGACACCGCCTGGTTCGCCGAAGAAGATATAATGGTCGGCTGATTAGACGAAAGAACGCTCGCGTTGCTCGCTATAGACGAAAGACGAAAGGCGTCATCCTGGAGGAAGTGCAACGTACCGATAGGATCCAATGCAGTGAGCAGTGGTTAGTGATTAGAAAAAATGCAATAGATTCCGTATCTGCTCCTTGAACTGTATGGATCCCCTACGCTCCGCTTCGAGGATGACAGCTCCAAGATACCATCCTTCCTACTGCCTACTGCCTACTTCCTACTAACCACTAATACTATATTTACCGTATGGCTTCTAGACAATTCGTTATCATCGGTCTTGGGAATTCGGCTAACTATCTCGCGCGTCATTTGACGTCGCTCGGTCATGACATCATGGTCATCGACTCGCATCCCGAAAAAATCCAGGACATCGCAAGCATGGTCTCGCAAGCCATCGTCGCTGACAGTACCCGCAAAAAGCAGCTTGCCTCCATCCCGTCTTTGACCAAGGCGGACAGCGTCATCGTCTGCATCGGGCAGGACCTCGAAGCATCGCTCCTCACCATCCTCAACTTGAAGGAACTCGGAGTGAAGCATATCATCGCGAAATCGAGCAGCGCCGCCCACACGAGCATCTTGGAAAAGCTCGGCGTCACCGACATTTTCCACCCGGAACGCGATGCCGCCATAAGCCTCGCCGAACGCCTGAACCGCCCAAACATGGTCGATTTCTTGCCGTTCATGGAAGGCTACTCCATCGTCGAAATTGTCTGCCCCAAGAGCTTCGTCGGAAAAACCTTGAAAGTGCTATCGCTTACACACAAGTACGGCGTACAAGTTATCGCCATCCGCGACCCGCAAGAGCCGACGCCCAAGATCGGTAACATCGCCGATGTCATCTTGCAAGAAGACGACGTGCTGTTTCTCATCGGCCCGAACGAAGCTCTCGATAAATTAAAAGACTAATAAATTACTTGGCCGAGCACTTGTCGCAAAGGCCGAACATATAAAGGAATGTCCCCGTCAAGGTGAACCCTGCGGGAATCATTGGCGTGCAATCTGGAGGCGGGAGCATCACGTCAAAAACCTTGCCACACCCCTTGCACTTGAAATGACTATGCGGCGAACAATCCGCATCGTAACGCAAAAAACCATCACCAAAATCGAGCGAAATCGCCAAGTCATTCGCCAGCAACAGTTCCAACGTATTATAAACAGTCGTTCGCGAAAGCGATGGATTATCCGGCAAAAGCGTCGAATAAATTTCATCGACCGTCGGGTGCGTCTTGACGCTCCGCAAATAGCGGTAAACACAGACCCTCTGCAATGAAGGTCTAACGCCATGCTGCTTGAGTATACTTGCCGCTTCTTGCATAAACACCCTCTAAAAATTGCAATACATAGTCATCCTGGAAGGGCTAAGCCCTGATAAGATCCATCAATATAAACCTCACTGGATTCTATCGCCTTCGGCTCCAGAATGACATGCAAATAAATCAAGTTACAAACAACTTGTTACTTGAAGTAACGACCGAGCAAGCCCTGGAATGCAGAACCGTGGCGAGCTTCGTCCTTGCACATTTCATGAACAGTGTCATGGATGGCATCGTAGCCGAGTTCCTTAGCGCGCTTGGCCAAAGCAAGCTTGCCTTCGGTAGCGCCAGCTTCGGCAGCCACACGGAGTTCCAAGTTCTTCTTGGTGTCCGCATAGACGACTTCGCCCAAGAGTTCAGCAAACTTGGCGGCATGTTCAGCTTCTTCGAAAGCGATACGCTTGTAAGCTTCGGCCACTTCCGGGAATCCTTCGCGGTCCGCCTGGCGACTCATCGCAAGGTACATGCCCACTTCGGTACATTCTCCAGCAAAGTTCTCGCGCAGTCCCTGCACCACTTCGGCATCCAGACCTTGAGCGACACCGACCTTGTGCTCGTCTGCCCAGACAATCTTGCCACCGGCAGGCTGTTCGACCTTTTCGAAGAACTTGCTCTTCGGAGCGTGGCACTGCGGGCATTCATCCGGAGCTTCCGGACCCATGTGGACGTAACCGCAAACTTTGCAAACCCAGACCTTCATATTTTCTCCTTCTCCGCATCGCGGAAGTTGATAAAGAAATTTGTAATTAATTTTGTAATTATTACAAATATAAAATTATTTTAAACTTTGTCAAGTCCAAAACAACCCTATTTTATAAATATTTATTAAAATTTTGGAAAAAGCACCGTTAAATGAAAAATTTTGAAATTTATGATTATGCGAATGGAGATTCCCGATCAAGTCGGAAATGACGATGCGGAAATGCGAGGTTGACGATGCGGAAACGCGAGAGTAGCGAAGTGAAGGTTGCTGAGAAATAAAAAAACGGCTCGATTGAGCCGTTAAAATTTTTTGAAAATTTCAATAATTAAAATGCTGCTGCTTCAGTTTTTTCGCGAGTGGCACGTTTATCGGCTTCAGTGGCAAGCTGACGGTGAGTCACAGAACCGACAGCAAAAAAGCGATTGCCCTTTTGGACCACGGCGGTATAAGCGTTCAACGTCTTCACCGAGAACCATTCCTGGTAGAAGTTGTGAACGTTTTCCTTGAGGCTCGACAATTCGCTAATGGCGGGAGCCGCCGAAGCCTTACCGTACTTGAGCGTAAACTGATCGGACATGTAGGCAACCGCTTCGAACGTCTTGTTCAAACGTGCACGTTCTACCCGACCCGTACGGATTTCAAACGCATAGAACTTATCGTTCTTATTGAAAATGAAATCAACCTGCACAGGCAGTTCACCGAACATATATACAGGAATGACCACGCGTTCGCCGACACCACTCTGACCGTAAGGTTCGTAACCTTTCTTCATCATTTCTTCGATAACGGTTTCGCGGTTAGAACCAAAAGGGATGCCTGCAAAATTATTCTGAGACTGCGCTTGCGCTCCTAGCGAAAGCACGAGAATCAAGAAAGTAATAATAACTCCGAATTTAGACACGATTGGCACCTCTATTGTAAAAGATAGTAAACTTTTTTCCAGTAAGCAAAATTTTCAGTTAAAAAAAAGTTTTTTTAGACCAGTATCTATATTTGAGCACATGTCAAGCACATTTGGAAAGATTTTTGCAGTCACGACATGGGGTGAATCCCATGGTCCAGCGGTCGGAGCCGTCCTCGACGGATGCCCAGCCGGTCTCCCCATCACCGAAGAGATGATCCAAGCGGAGCTGAACCGCAGGCGGCCGGGTCAAGGTAAAGTGACGACAGCCCGCAACGAAAAAGACCAGGTCAAGATTCTTTCCGGCGTTTTCGAAGGCAAGACGACTGGCACGCCGATTTCGTTCGTCGTCTTTAACGAAGACCAGCACAGCAATGACTATTCCGAAATTGCCAAGTGGTATAGACCGGGGCATGCAGACCTCTGCTACGACCTCAAGTACGGGTTCCGCGATTACCGTGGCGGCGGCAGGAGTTCCGCCCGTGAAACCATCGGTCGCGTCGCCGCAGGTGCCGTCGCAAAAGCGTTCTTGAAAACTGTCGCAAATACGGAGTTCCTTTCGTGGGTCGCATCCGTCGGCGATGTCGATTGCCCGGACTTGGACATGAACGCCCTCACGCTTGAGCAGATTGAAGCGTCCCCCGTCCGCTGTCCGGACGAAGCTGCCAGCAGCAAGATGGAAGCCGCCATCCTCGACGCGAAGTCAAAAGGCGACAGCATTGGCGGAACGGTCTCGCTGTTCGTCAAGAATCCGCCTGTAGCGCTCGGCGAACCTGTATTCGACAGGCTTGACGCTTTGCTTGCGCAGGCGATGCTCTCCATCCCGGCATGCAAGGGCTTTGAAATCGGAAGTGGCTTTGCAGCGGCTCGTATGCACGGCAGCGAACACAACGACGAAATCTATTGCGAAGGCGACATCTACCGCACCCGCACGAACAACGCAGGCGGAAGCCTTGGCGGTATTTCGAACGGCGAACCGATTTACTGCCGCATGGCGTTCAAGCCGACTGCCACGATTTCCCAATTGCAAAAGACTGCTGGCCGCGGTCACGAAAACGGAGAACTCGCCGCCAGAGGCAGGCACGATCCTTGCGTCGCCGTCCGCGCTCCTGTGATCGTGGAAAGCATGGCAGCACTCGTTTTGGCAGACTTGTACTTGCAGCAAAAACGCAACTGCTTGTAAACAGCCGACCCCGGCACAGAGGCCGGGGTGACAAAAAAACATTAGAGCATTACCGATGTTTCTTACAACAAACCCGATACTCCTTGCAGTTGCCGCATTCTATAGAATCGGGTATAAGATTCATCACAAAATTTTCCTGCGACCGCAACCGCCGCTCCGCACACGAGTCATCATCGTCGGGAGCTATTTGGCAGGAGGCGCCGGCAAAACGCCTTTTACAGTTTGGCTTGCGAAGCGGCTTATCGAACAAGATAATAAAATTGCAGTCCTTTGCCACAGTGCCGCATGGGACGAATTTATCTTGCTGCAAAATGAATTGCGGGACTTACCCAACGCCACCGTCATCGCGACCAAGAACCGCTACAAGACCGCAAAAGAAATTCAAGACAAATTCAACATCATTCTCTGCGACGACGGCTTCGAAGACTCTCGCTTTACAGGAGCCACAAGAATTTGCCTAGACTGGCAAGTGCCGCCGCAAAAAATATCAAGCCTTTGGCCCGCAGGTCCATACCGCAGTTTAAAGCAAGACCACGACGAACGCGAAATCGTCCATCTCGACTGCTACGGGAAAAAATGCAGCGAAGACGCACCCACGGCACACCCCGACATCCAATTTTCCATTGAATCTCTAACAAACTATAACCATGGTCAACATCTTGCGGCAACAGTCATTTGCGGTCTCGGCTCGCCGCAACGTTTTATCGAAGACGTCTGCACATTTGGAGTGACGGTCGAAAAAAGCATTGTCCGCCCTGACCACGACAAGCATTTTTCGCAAGCAGTCCAAGCGGAACTTGCGCAAAATAAAGACATCATCGTTTCGCAAAAAGACGCATGCCGCTTGCCGCAATCGCTCCTCGCCCACCCGAAACTCCATATCGCCATTCAAAAAATTACCATATCTGACAGCGCTATAGAAAAATTGCAGCTGTTTTAGCCATCACGAAAAAACAAAATGACACATTTCCCATTTTTATTGTATTTTTTATACAGAAATAGGGAGAAAAAACATGAGCTTGCGCCAAAGATTTTCCGAAATTATCAAAATCATCACGCAGAATATTCCCGAAAGAGAATACTATGTGCAGTTAGGGTTCCTCACGGCACTCGTCCACGAGCCGTTTTACCTTTACGGGCGTCCCGGTTGCGGAAGTTCGCTCATGATTCGCCGAATCGCAAGCGCATTCAAAGACGCAAAAATTCTACGAATCGACAAGAAGAAAAAACAACTCCCGGAAAATATCAACGATTTCAACCTGATTATTTTCGACAACTTTACTCCGGGTGACGAACAGAGCAAGAACAGTCTTCAAATCGCCATCCACGACAAGGCGAACACGTCCATCATCATCACGGGCGACCAAAAGCCGGAATCCGTACTGAGCCGTTCTGAAGTGAGCGACCAAGTGACGCTTACCATCATGCTGCCCGAAAACATCTCGTCGGACGCCCTCTGCAAGCTCCTCCAAACTCACAGCGGCAATAGCAGTGTGACCATCCCCCCTGAAATAGCCATCAGCATGGAAGAACAGGCTAAATGGCTTAAAGACATCAGCAAAGTGACGCTCTCCCCAGACACGCTTGACGTTATCGGCAAAGTCGCAGAAATTTGTGCAAAGAACGGCGTGTACGTCTCTATCCGCAGGTGGCTCGCCCTTTCGAACATGGTCAAGACCATCGCGTTCCTCAATGGCAGGGCCGAAACGAAACTCATCGATACGTTCTTCCTCGGAACATCCATCTGGGGACGCAGCGCATCCAACACCGCCATTTCGGGAAGTTATCGCGACATTCTCATGACGCAACTGTACAAGAACACTCCAAGCCTCCTCGACAAGCCGTACGACGCAAACGACTTGCTAATGCGAGTGGATCACCTTGTTCACAGTTCCAACAACTTGTACGAAACCAAACCATTCAACAACGAAAAGTGCCTCGCTTACCGCATCACGGTCGCAGGTGAATCCGTGCCGCTTTACGCTCCGCTCAAGTTCATTGAAACGGACAGGGATTTCCATCCGTATAACGAACTCCGTCAAGTCGAGCATCGCGTGCTCTGCAATTACCACGGCACATCCAACTGTACAATCACCATTGACCCGCAAATTCGCACAAGCGGGCTTCGCTGTTCCGTCAATCAGGCAAACATTTCTCCGATAAGCAAGTTCGAAGACTATGCATCGCTCCCGACATACATCTTGATGGAAAACGCACCTGAAGTCATCGAACAAAAGAAGATTGATCGCGATATCTTGAATGACGAGATCAAGAAATCCATGGATCGCGAAACGGCAAACTTGGTCGCCCTCCGCAACATTTACAAACAATTTAATGAATCCAAGGATGACTTGTTCTGCTTTACGCAAATGTTCAATGATGTCCAAACAGCCATCAAGACGCAATTCGACAGCACGGCAGAAACCATCAAGACTATCAAGCAGGCGAACGACATCATTTCCACGTTCACGAACATGCTGAAAACGCCGAACTTGCTCGGGAAAAAGCAACAGCAAACTCAGCAGCAAGCAAAACCGCAGCAAGCGGGACAAGCGCAAACAGCTCCGCAAGCTCCTAAGCCCGCAGCGCAAGCAACTCCAGCGGCCAAGCCGGCATCGGCGCCCAAGCCAGCAGCACCGGCATCGAAACCCGCGGCTGAAGAAAAGAAATCTTAATTCCAACATTTCGGTCTCTAAACTTTTTATCCCAGCCATGAGCCGGGATTTTTTTACATCACCGCGACCGCATCGCATACTTTTTACTTCAAAAACAAAATTTTGGCATCAAGCCGAATTTTGTATTTTTTAAATTTTCCCATAATACTTTTTCCCGTTATCAAAGCAATAACAGGTTGGTTCCATTGAACAAGATTTGCTCACTTACAGTAACATTCCTATTGCTGTTCCCTTGTTTGCTATTTGCAAAATACATGGCCGTTCTAGAAACACTCTCCCCCAAAGATTTGCTGACATTGCAGGAACGCCTGTACTTGACAGACATTCTCCGCGGGCAAGCGGTCCAAATTCTCCCGGCGGAACAGAACTGGACCATCATGACTCGCGAAAACATCAACGTGATGCTACCGCCCGGGAAAAAAATTGAAGACTGCGAAGGGAGCTGCCTTGCTGAAACAGGCAAGAATATCGCCGCCGATTACGTCGCGCAAGCACGCATCTCCCAGTTCGGCAAATCCTTAGCCATCACCGCCGAGCTTTACGAAACCGCAAGCAGCAAGCTCGTCGCAAGCTTTGTAGGCAAAGGCGAATCCGTCGAAGACCTCGAAAAGATAGTCAAGGAACAATCGCCAGACTTTTTCAAGAAAGCACGCGACTTGAATGAACGCAAATCGGACACCACCAAAGCCGTTGTAGCAACAGCAGAAGAGACGACCCCAAAAGCTGAAGAAACAAGCCTCAA
>JAEEGK010022130.1_pt1 | contig 13386 bp, 8 predicted proteins | sample 8958771 | NCBI WGS metagenome assembly JAEEGK01 (sample SAMN16246547, study PRJNA631951) | gut metagenome | biome: gut microbiome; feature: rumen; material: SC-attached | host: Bos | place: Iran: Karaj | collected 2018-10 | reverse complement strand
AGAATGTTTAATATTAAATGGGGATTGGGGATTGGGCCCAATCCCCAATCCCCAATCCCCAATCCCCAATCCCCATCAAATTGAAGATTATTATTTCTTAAATTTATGTGTTTGAAAAAATTAAATATTTTTAAATTCCTTTATTTTATAATATTTTAATATATTTTTTAATTAAATGGAGAATGAAAATGATATATATGTTTCTAATTTAATTTTGAAATTTATTTTCCTCATTTCTTTAATTTTTATTGTTTTGGATTTTATTCAAATTTATTATATATTTGATTCTATTCTTGAAGGATATATTAAATATCCTTTAAATATATTTAATGAATGTATTAAATATCAAAAAATAGGAGATTTATTTTATTCTATATTTAGTCTTTTTTCAAGTTTAAGTGCAACAATTATAAGTATTGGATTAATAATAAATTTAGAAACTTTTACTAATAAATTTTTTCATACTTTTGTTTATTATAATTATATTATATTTGGCCCTTATTTATTAATCTCTTGTTTCTTATCATTTTATTTCTATAAAGATGTTGCTTTTACATGTAGTTCACAGAATTATAAAAAGAGAGTTCTTAATTTTTCTTCTGTTATTTGCTTTTTTTTTTCATTTTCTTTCTCTTTGATTGTTACTATTGTTGGAAGTTTTATTTATAATATTAAATTAGTTATGGAATCTATAAATTCTGACAGAAACGGAAATTTTATTCTAAGAAAATTATTTTGGGAATATATTTTTAGATTTCATGGTATTAATCATAATGAAAATAATCATATTGGATTAATTCTTAATCAAATAAATGAAGATCGAATCAATTAAATCAAATTGTGTTATTGTATATAATTAGTTTATTTGATATATTAAAAAACATTTCATATTATTATTTGTATTTAAAAAAAAATATTTAAATATAAATTTTATTATTTTAAAATGATTAATCCAAATAACCTATTTTACTGAAAAATATAAGATTACAATATATAATAAACTACATATCAAAAATTAAAATATAAAAAAAAATAAAATCACTGATAAAAAAAGGGAAAAATCCTTATCTTTTCTTATTATAATAATTAATCACAACAACAATAAAGCTAATATCATCTCTTTCCAAAAATTTATTTTCCCATCTATTAATACATTCATCGAAAATTTCTTTGGAAAAATAATCAAATAAATTTTTTTTCCAAAATTTTTTTAATATTTCAATAATATCATTTTCATTTAACACATCCCATAAACCATCAGAGCCTAAAATTGCAATTTTAAATGAATTTTCCATAAGTTTAATATTAATATCAGGTTCACAAATAACTCCAATTTTTTTAGCATCTAAATCACCAATACTTCTACTAATTGCAATTCCAGGAATTTTTTCTCCTTTAATAAATACTCTATATGGTCCTTCAAATTGATTATTAACTAAATTTTTATTTTGCCTTATTTCTCCTCCTAAAGATTCTATTCTTTTTTTTTCATTTTTTAAATTTGGTTTATGATCAAAACTCATTTTTTCACATTCGAAATTTATTTTCTCAGAATTTAATAATTTTAATATTATACAACGTGAATCTCCTATATTTATACATATTAAATAATTATTTAAATGAATTAGCAAATTACATGTTGTTCCTGAATTATTTATATCATAGTTTAAATATAATAAATTTTTACTGATTTTAATAAAAAGTTTTTTAATGAAGGAATTATCATTTTTTGTTAGTTTTTGAAAAATATCATCTTCTGTTAAATTTCCAAATTTTATTTTTGAAGTAAAAGTTTTTGGATTTGTGAAAATTTCTTTTATTTGTTCTTTAACAAAATTTGAAACTAAATGACCATTTAATCCATGTCCATCCATAATTCCGAAAATATCATATTTTAAATTAAATATATTATTTAAAATCAAAATTGAATCTTGATTAATTTTTGTCATATTATTTTCTAAAATTCCAGCTTTTGAAAAAGAAAAAGCTTTAAATTTTATTTTTTCAAAATTATTTTCTTCTTCATCTTCAATAGGTTTAATTCTTAAAATATTTGTTTTACATTTTTTTTTCTTTCTTTCAAATGTTTTTCCTAAAATTAATCTTTTGTTTTTTTTCTTTGCTTCTTCCAAAAAATCACTTATTTTATTTTCTTTATCTTCATCTTCTTCTTCATTTTTTTCTGTTTCATTATTACTTGTTTTAAGAATATAATTTGAAGGTATTGGACTTAATAAAACTTTATCAGTATTTCTTTTTATACTTGGAGAAAAATATTTATTTGAATATGATGAAAAATAAAATAAACTTTTTAAATTTTTCTTTTCTTCATTATTATTATTATATAATTTTCTAAATTCATTATTTTTGTTAAAACCAAGAGAATTATTTAATTTTCTAAAATCATTATTATTATTGTAAGTAGATGTTGAATCAGGAATAATTTTATAAATATTTTTAGTTGAATTTACATTAAAATTCTTTTTTGAAGTTGAATTTGATAATTTATCTTTTATTGGAACTAAATTTATATAACCTTGAAAATCATTATCTTTATATCTTTTATTTTGAGAAAGATTTCTTTGAGGGGAAATATAATTTCTTTCTAATTTTGCTGGAATATTTGATTTTGTTATTATTAAAGGTAAAGATTTTTCTTTTTTTGATTTTAAATCTAATTTTTTTATACTTCCAAAATTATTATTTCTATTTTTACCAAAAGAATGTTCTCTATTATTGCTTTTATCTATATTTTCTTTTGAAGAAAAAAGTGAATCATTTGAATTAAATAGATTGCTATTATTTTTTGAATAACAAGATCCAATAATTTTAATTATATTTTCGGTTTTCATTTTTAAATAAAAAATAAATAATAATAAAATAAATTTTATCATTGAAATTTAAGAAATAAATTTAAATAAAATAATAAAAAAATGAATAAACTAAAATCAATTACATTCAATAAAAATCAAATTTATTGAAATTTTATAATTTTAATTTGATAAATTTACAATTAATTTACTTGATTTTTATTATTTATGATAATTCAGTTCAAAATGATATTAATTCATTCATAAAAAAATATTGAAATGAAAATAAAAAAATTAGATTTAATTAATAATAAACTAAAAAGAATTAAAGATTAAGAAAATAAAGAAAAAGAAATAAAAGGAAGAAAAATAGAAAAAAAATAAAAAGAAATTAATGATGAAGAAAAAACAAAATAAAAAACAAGAAGAAAATTTAAGAAGAAATAAAATAAAAAACCAAATTCTAAAAAGTTAAAAATAAAGAAAAAAAGAAGTTCAAAACAAAAATAAAAATTGATATAAATAAATATATATATATAGAAAATGAAGAAAAAGAAAAATATAAAAAAGAAAGAATAAAAAATAAATAAGAAAAAGAAATAATTGGAATTATTTTGATTTAAAAAAATAATTTAGATGATAATGAAGAATTATTAAATTATAAAGTAGAAGAAGAAAATAGTGAAATATCCCTAATGATAATATATTAGATATTTTTCATTTTTTATTAATAATTTTTTTATATTTATTAAAGCGTTATATATTTTAATTGCTCTTATTTTTATTATTTTTAAGTTATTGTTAATGAAAAATTCTTATTTAAATAATCCTTCTTATATATTTGAAAATATTTTGAATAAAAAAAAAAATAAGTTGTTGAATTTGAAATCAAAACAAAATAAAGTAGATGAACAAATAGGGCAATCTTTAAGAATTTTAGTTAATTATTCTAATAAATTTAAAATCCAACTTCATCCAAATTTAGATGAAAATAATCTAAAAAATAAAAAACTAATAAAAAGTAATTCTGAAATAAAAATAAAACAAGATAATACTCCTAAAACTAAAACAAATTCAAAGAATATATTTGAATCCCTTTTTCAGAGAATTGAAAAAAGAAAAGAAGCGTTTGAAAAATATTATATAGATCATATATTAAGTAATGAAGAAATTAATAAAAGTAAATTAATGTATAGTCCTAAAAATGATAATAGTAAAATACTACAAAAAATTAATGGACGTAATTCTGTTCAAAATATTGTAAAAAATACAAGTTTACAAAATTTATCAAATAAATATTCTAAAAAATCTTTGAAAGAAATTTTTAAAAATCCAAGCTCAAACAATTTGATTTCATCAGAAAAAAAGAAAACAATAAGATTTAAAAGAAATATCAACAATACAATCAAACAATTAAATTATAATTCTCAATTTAAAAGAACACCTCCTTTTAATATAAATATTAATTATATTAAAAAAAATTACGCTAAAAGTACTATTTCTTCAAAATTAAATGAAAAAGGAAATATTTTAAAAGAAAGTAATAGTTTAAAATTAATTTATAAAGAAGAAAGAGGAATTATGAAAAAGACAAAAACAATTAAAAATATTATTAACAAAAAAATATTTTCTGAAAAAAAATTTTATAAAAAAAGAAAATACCTTCATTCTGCTAAATATAGAAATATAATAAATTCATTAAATGAAACAAAATTTATAGAAAATATTAATAAAAATAAAGATGATGATATTAATGATGTTAAACATCACATTCAATTTAATAAGTTAAAAAAAGATTTAAATTTAGTCAGTGAATTAAATAATTCAGTTGTTTATTCACAAAGAAATTTTTTAATAAAAAGATATGGAGAATATAAAGGAAAAAAAAACAGTTTTAATTAAAATAATTATTTTAAAGTAATAATTTTTATTAAATAAATAAACAAGCAAAAAAGGAATTTAATATAATGAAATTATATTAATAAAAATTAATATTTTATTATTATTTTTTTATTTTAAAAACTATATGAATAATTCAAATAAAGAAGAAAAAGATTATTTCACAGAAATAAATCAAAAAGATGAAGAAATAAAAAATTTAGAAATTGAATATAAAAAAGAAATAAACATAAAAAAAAAATATGAAAATGAAATTAAAAAATTAAATGAAAAAATGAAAGAATTTTCAAAAAATAATAATGCACACTTTATCATATCTTCAGAATTTAATTCTTTATGGAATAATTTAAGTGTCCAATTATCACTTTTTGAAGATTATTATGAATATCCAAATATTTTATATCATTTAATTCATGAATTATTTTGTATTTTGGAAAATAATATTAATGAAAAGATAGAATATATTAAAGAATCATTTATTGAAGTTTTATGTCCTGGAAATGAAAAAATAAATCTAAAAGATTTAAATAAAATTCTTAAGGCCCTTATTAGACAAAATATTAAAAAAATTTTTTTGGAAGGAAAAGAAAATAATGATATCGAATTTTCTTTGATAAAGAACAATTATTTAAACTTTTTTATGGTCCATATTTGTAATTATAATAGTAATAATTTATATAAAAATTTTTTTAATATAATTTCAAACGAAAGATTTCCTATTTTAATAAAAATAATAAAAACAATATTGATTTACACAAAATATAATGACACAGATTTAAAATTAGAAATTAAAGAAACTTCTAATAGAAATATTACCATAAAACAATTTGATAAAACTGAAAAAGTAATTTCAATTAATTCAAAAAATATCAATGAAAAGATAAATGGGATTTTCCTTTTAAAACCTCCATTTCTAAAAAATGGATTTAACTTATCTAATAGTATATATCCAATAATTTTAGAAATTAAAAATAATAAATTAAAAACTTTAAAAGAAGAAATAGAAGAATATAATTATAAAATTCAAAAAAAAATTCATAATGAATTTAAGACTAAATATAACAGTAAATTAAAATTGATATTTAAATCAAATATTTTTCAATTATCTAAGAAAACTTTAAATGAAACACAAAGAAATAAAATTAATAAAACAACAACAGAGAGAAATTTATCTTCTAATTATTTTTTCACTCATTCAAATCAATCTTTTAAAGGAATAATACTTAATAATACTTTAAGTCAAAGAGAAAGTAAAAGACCTCAAAGTCATTTAAAATATAAAAAAAAAAAAACTTTTTTAATTAATGAACCTGAATTTAAAAATGAAATTCAAAAAAACAAATCTTATTTTTTGAGCAAACATATATTTCAAGATTTAATGAAATTAGATAAAAATACAATAAAAATAAAATTAACAAAAAATCCTTTTGTATTAAAAAACCTAAAATCAGAAAAAGAAAATTTAAGGAATAAAAGAATTAATAATAATTCTATAAGTGAAACAACAGTCACTTATGATAATAGTTCAAATAATACTTTGAAAAAAAATTGTAATGTAATTCATACTTGCCCTCAAAAAAAATATATTTTCGATGGGAATTCAAACAATTATTTATTTCAAAATACTTCAAGAAAAAAGTTCAATAAAATTTTTTCATTTGGAAAATCTTTCAATAATAATTGTAATTATAATAATAATATTTATGTTAATAAACTTAATATTAAAAGTTTAATAGACATTCAAATAAAAACATTTGCAAATTTGACTAATAAAAATAACAGAACTATTAACTCAGTTAAAGCAATATGTCAAAAGTAAATTTATTGTAGATATTAATTAATAAAATATAATTTTTTTTCAATATAAATGAATTATCCAATTATTATATCATTAAATATTGAAAAAAAGTTTCAAAAGAATATAAGAATTTTTTAGTTTATTTTTTATGATAACAATTATATATAGAAAAGAGAAGAAATAATATTATAATTTTTTAAATAATTATATAATAACCTTCATTTATTTTTATGAAGTATTTATATATAATTAAAATAATAAATTTATTAATAGAATTGAACAAAAACTTTTAAATATTCAATCTATTTTATAATAAAATTCTTTGAAAAAATTTATTTTTTAAAATTGAAATAAAATAAATCTTTAAATAAAATAATGGATTCTTGTTTTGAAAGATAATAAAAGTAGATAAATAAAGAATTATCTTCAATGAAAAATTAATTTCATTAATATATTATATTTCTATGCAATTATATAGAAAAAAATAATAATATAACTCAGAATTTTACTATTTCTAATTATATTATAAAATATTTAAAATATTTCACAACATTTTTTTTTTTTGAAATTTGAAAAATTTTCCTTATTTTGACTTTTCTTATCAATTAAGAACAATGATTTTCCATTTTTAATTTTCATACTAAAGTTCTCATTATCAATTGGTTGTTGATTAATCCAATCTTGATAATAAGTATTAGGAGATTTATGTTTAAATCTAAATGATTTATTAGAGAAATTTATATTATAAGTATTTGTAGAATTCTTATGATTTGATATATTTTCAATTTGGTCTATTGTTGTCATTTCTTTTGAAGACACTGTATTTTTTTTTTCTTTATCTTCCATTCTCTTATTATTTGGAATTACAATATCTACATTATTTTTTATGGGAGAAAAATTTGATGAATTTCTATCGTCTTTTTTCTCTATATATATTTTATTTCTTTTTCTTTGATATAAATTGATTGAATTAATCTTTCTTTTCATTTTAAATTGAAAACAAACAAGTTAAATTTTATATTTTTATATGAAAAAAAATACTTAAAAAATTTTATAATCTATATTTTATGATTCCTTTTGTGAATTTAAATTAAAGTAAAACCAAATATAAAAAATACAAAAACTAATTGTTAAAATACTATGAATTCCAATCGTTAAGAATATATTCTTAATTTCATTAAACAAAACTTTAATTATTCCTTCTTCGAACACCGAAATTACTTTATTATATATATTAATAATTAAAAAAGGGAATCTCGAAAATTCTTCATATTTAATTGAATTCAAATAAAATTCATTTGCTTTTGAAATATTCTTTTTAAGTCCAAGCCCAAAATTTTCCATTAAGCCTAAATTAAAATAACCATTGGAAATATAAAATTTATCTCCTGTTCCTCCTGCATAATTAATAAGTTGAATAAAATATTTAATTGCTTTTTTATAATTTTTAGTTTTATAATGTATAAGGCCATAATTATAAAGAGCAAATAAATTATTTTCATTTTTAATATCAAATTTTAAAAATTTTTTTGCTAAAAACATTTGATATTTTTTATCAATAAATATTTCATATTTTATTAATAAAATAGAAGCATTTAATATACAATTTTTCATTCCTTCAAAAGCAAGTTCTACAAATAATAAATATGCTCTTTTATATTTTTTTTCTTTATAACATTTAATAGAATAATCAAATCTTTTTCTACTTAAAAGATTTCTTTCAGCAATATATTTAAAAAATTTATAATTTAATTGTTCTGAATGAAGACTAGAATTAATTTTAAATTTATTCATCATAGCAAAAACATAAGTTCCATATAAATGATTATTAATTGCTAAAAAATTACTAAATTGATATGCCTTTTTTATATCATTTATATTATTAATATTTCCAATTAAATTTACTTGTAAAATATTATATAATGAACTCAAACTTTTAAATAAATTATCTTTATCAACTCCCATTTGAAAATATTTATAAGCAAATTCTTCATTTTTTGGAAGTCCTAACCCATAATAAATCATATAACCTATATTATTATATGCAGATGATAAACCTAAATTAACAGTAGATAAAAAATATTTATAAGCTTTATCATAATCTTTTTCAACTCCCCATCCATTTAAATATATATTTCCTAAATAATATAATGATAAAGGATCATTCATTGATTCTCCTATTTTAAACCATTTAAAAGCTTCTTTTATATTTTGTTCTGTTCGAATTCCAAAAAGAAAAATTTTTCCTATTTCAGAAACTAATTTTTTCTTTTCATTTATATTATTTATCATTTTATAATAATTTATTATTTCTGATATATCTGATAATTCTTTTGTATTTTTAAATTTTTTGTTTATCAATTCAAATTCTTCTAAAGATATATCTTCAAAAAAAGGGTATATCAGATTATTAAAATAACTTATATTATTATTAATTTCTTGTTGAACTACTTGAATAAGGTATTCTGTTGCAATATTATAATTTTTTTTCACTCCATATCCATTATTAAATTTATAAGCTAAAGCTAACATAGCAGGAGGATATTTTGCTAAGCAACTACTATATAAAAATGTTAATGCTATTTCATTTCTGAGATTTTTATTTGTAAAATTGAAGTTATTATAAAATTTTGTTTTTGATATAACATTTAATAATTGATTTGATGAGAGTAAATTTAAATATTTTTTTGAATTTATTATGAAATTATATAAATCTGTTGCTAATATTATATATATTTTATATTGAGCTTTTGGATTTGAAAAATAAGAAGAAATTATAAAAGAAGCAAAACCTTTTTCTAATTGAGGATTTGAATTATCTGCTATTCCTAAATATTCAAATAATCCTTTATAATAATATGCATTTGAAATTATTAGAGATAATCTATCATTTGGATTTTCATAAACTTTTTTTATATCATATGAATATTTTCCTTTTTCAAAATTTGAAATTAAAGTAAGAGAATGTTTATAACATTCTTCATTAAAATTTTCACATAAATCAATATATTTAATATAAGAATTTATATCAGTAATATCTATTTCAGAACAAAGAACAACATTTATTACTAAAAATAAAATTATACCATAAAATATAAATAAATCATTCATTTAAGAAAAAAATAAAAAAAATTAATTTTAACAAAAAAAATTAAAAAAAAATTATATAGTCAATCAAACATTTGAAATATTTATTATATAAAGTATTTTCATCAATATCCCTGAAAATAAAGTATAAATATTATATTTCAACAAATCCACTTTCTTTTGTTGAAGAAAAAATAATTAATAAGAAATATATATTTATTAAAAGGAAATTTATTATAAGTAATTATTTATATTAACTTAAGATACTATTACTCTTATTTTATTAGTAAAAAATATTTCAATTAAAATCATAGAATATAAATGTTTCAACTATATATATGTTATACCATTTTAAAAAACATAACAATATTTTTTAAATTATTTTGATTAAAACTATTCTTTTAAAATAATATTTTTCAACGAATAAATTTTATGTTACAAAATATGATATGATACTTTAATAAAATTATATTATAAAAATAAAAAAAACATGCTATATATATTAGCTAATAACATAATTATTATATTCTCCACTAATAAGAAACTTTCCTTCTGATTTATTTCTCCTTAATTGTTTTTCAACTTTAATTTTAATTAAATGTTCCATTTTTTTAAAATCAAAAGAACTCATAGCTTTATTTACATAACCTTCATGTACAAGAGCTTTTAATTCTAAATAAAAAGTCATATAAACACTTAATTTTACAAAAACATTATATTGAATCATTTCAAGAAATTTCATTTCTAAAATATTTAATTGACTTTTTTCAAAGAATGGATAAATATAAGAAAAATCACCATTTGATAAATATTTATCATCCCAAATTTTTTGGCTTATCATTAAAGAAACAAAAATTAAAGGTCTCCAATTTGTAGTTTGTAAACTTAAACCAGTTAAAGCAATAATTCTATTAATATATATTAAACTTATTATACAACATTCAGAAGAAAATTGAACACAATTATATAAAGCTTCAATAAAATTTATCATATCATCTAATGTTGGAATTTTTTTTATATTTTCTATTCTTTGTTTATCAAAATATTGAGGAAATTCATCAATATATTTTTCCTCTGAAAAATAATATAAGTCACTTTTTTTTGAAATTGTTTTTCCTAAATTCATATCTTCATTTAATTGACTTTGTAGTATTGTTGCAACTGCTTTTATCATATTTTTTACGTTTGGACTTGATATTGTTGAATTTAAAAATATATTGCTTGTTGATGATGATTTAAATTCATGATATTGAGCTTTTGTTTCTACTCTTTTTATATGAGAATGAGTATTTTGCTTTATTCCCGGAGTAAATGCTAATTTATTTATTGACATATTGTTTTTTATATAATTTTTATTTTTTAAAAAATAATTTAAAAAATGAAATTAAAAATTTCATTGGATAAAAACTTATTAAAGATTTATGATAAGGAATTTATTTATTTTTAAACAAAAATAAAAGAATTCCTAGAAAAAATTAAAAGAAAAAATAATTTTTTAATAAATTCTTATGTCCAAGAGGATAATATTAATCTAAAAAATTAACTGAAATAAATTCAAATTCAATTATTCTATCAATTAATTTTTTTTTTCAAATCTTGAAAAAGATAATAACAATTTTTCTTGCAAAGTTCATTTTTTAATTTGATTTTCAGCTAATTTGAATTTAAGTGAACTAAAAAAATTACAATTCAAATATATAAATTGAAAGAATAATTAATCAAAAATCCAAACATTAATAAAATTGGTCATATAATAGATTGTTTCCAAAAAATGATAAAGTAATACTCATAATAAATAAATTTAAGAATTTATGAGTTTAAATAGATTTTGTTGAACAAGAAGATAAATAAATAAAATATCATTTTTAATGTACAAGAAAGAATTAAAATCATATATGATTATGAAAATAATTTCATTATGATTTGAAGTAAATAAAAGATATAAAATATAGATTATTTTAATAATATTGTAAAAAAATTTGTTAATTGTAAACCATTAATCGATTATTTACTTAGTAATATAATGAAAAAAAGTAAAAATACTTTTTTTTCATTTGATTATATTTAAATTAAATTTTTTTTTATTGAAAAGAATTACTTAATCATAAAATATTTAAAAGTAATTTTAAGAATACTATTTCTAATGATTAGATTATTTATGATTTAAATAAGTAAATTAATAATTAAAAAAATAATAACGAAAATTACAGAACAAGTTGATATTAAAGAAAAAATTAATAGTAAATAACGGGTTTTTAAATTTAATATATACTTTTAATTATTTTAAATTATATATTATAACTAACTTCCTTGTTCAGAATCCTAATAAATTCTATTTTCAAAAATTACTAATAATTTTTTAATTCTTTTAAAAATAAATTTTATAATAAATTTTGAATTTTGTTTCTTTTAAAAATTATTATTAGAAAATAACATTAATATTTAATTAAATTTTAAAATGATTGATTCTTTTTCTAACATTTTTTCATGTTGTAATAATATAAACAATAAAGATAATGAATCAGTACAACAATCTCATAGAAATAATAATCCTAAAAATTTTATTTTAGAAAAAGAAAGAGAAAATTTATTTAATAGAGAGGAAATGTTAAAAAGAAGAAAATCAAGAAACAGTAATTTCGGAGTAAATAATAACAATATAAATAATAATGCTTACAATATAAATAGTTTAGATAAAAATTCTTCAATAATAACATTTAGTAATATGAAAGTAAAAGAAGGAAAAAAAGATTTAAATGAATTATTTGATACAGAAGTTTTAAGTACACAAGAATTAAAACTAATAGGAGAAATATTTTGGAATAAAGATTTATATATTGATAGAATTGGATTAAAAATAGGAAATAGAATTAAAAAAACAGGAAATACAATTTTTGGTTTAGGAGAACAAGAAGATATGAATGGTAATGTTGTAATAGATTTTATATTAAATATCCCAGGAGGAAAAATTGAATCTATGAATCCGGTTTCAAAAAATAATCCTTTATTTTCAATTGATTATGATAAAAATGAAGAATTTTTTCAAATTTCTTTAATAAATAAACAAATGAAAATTTATTATAGTATTGAGAATGAATTTATTTTACAAAATAATTCTATTTTAGAATTTATGATTGGAAAAATATTATTAATTATTAAAAGTCCTCAAGATGAAAATGATAATTTTTTTAAAATTGAAGTTGAAGGAAATATATATAATTATGATAAAACTAAGGATGTTCCTATTACAATTGGGAGAAGTAATGCTAAAATTAATATTAAAAATAATTCTATTAGTAAAACTCATGCCACAATTGATTATATAAATGATACTCTATTTATTAAAGATTTAGATAGTACTAATGGAACTTTTTTTATTCTTGGAGATAAATGCTCTTCACTTAAAATTTTGAGAGATATGAATTTAAAAATTTTAGAATATAAATTTGCTATTAAGGTTATTGAGTAATTTTGAAAATTTTGATGTTGAAAATTAAATATTATAAAAAATGTATACTCTTTGCTTTAGAATTAATTATTGTTTGTTATTAAAAATGTTTATAATTTTATGTTAATATTTAAATATTAATATTATAAATCAAAAAAATTGTATAATAAGTGTTTTTAAGGAGTTTTAATAATTTAATATATTTTAATCTATTTTAAATAAATAATTAAAATGAAAAACTTAGAATTAAATGTTAATGTTCAATTATATAATAATCAAAATAAACAACACTTAAGAAAATAGAAATCAAAATTTATGAAAATAAAAAAAAAAAATTATTACAA
>JAEEGK010022126.1_pt1 | contig 13388 bp, 10 predicted proteins | sample 8958771 | NCBI WGS metagenome assembly JAEEGK01 (sample SAMN16246547, study PRJNA631951) | gut metagenome | biome: gut microbiome; feature: rumen; material: SC-attached | host: Bos | place: Iran: Karaj | collected 2018-10 | reverse complement strand
ACTTTCTTTTTTTTAAATTTAAAGCTTCTACTAAATCTTTTTTTGAAGTTTCATCATCAATGCAAGAAAATAACTTGATCATAACCATCTATAATTAAATTCAACACATTCTTCTTTAAGAAAATTGTATTGTCCAGGATAATTAAAAACTTGAATTCTAAGCATTATGAAACCTGATTAATGTCTCCTAGTTAAACCAATATTATCCAAGTCATTAAAACGAACTGAGAATTGAGGACATATTAAAGGATTAGCAGGAGGATCAAGTTCCCTTGTCACGCAGTAGGGTTGGAAACATAGATACCTGAAGTTACATAATCAAATTCACTTCTCCATCAAGTAATTAATGTATACCTTTCAATGGAAGTAGAAGATTTCAGGCTGTAGTTAAACTCCTTTCAAACCTTTCCATGCATCTACATATGTTATTTTCTTTTTACCTTCTCTTCCAATTCCTGTTCCATGACCTATAAATTCATATTTACCTACACATGAGGAATCATCGCATGTTGAAGATTTTTCACTATGGAGCCAGTAATAATGACCCATTTAATTGGGATCTAGAATAACCTAATGAAGGTTAAGGTTTTCACTGGATAATATTTATCTGGATTCTTCTAGAAATCAGGACACATCTTTCTTTTTTGGATCTTTTGGTTTTTCCATATTGGATTAGATTTTGGTTTTTATATGTTTGTTTTTTGTTTTGATATTTAATTAATGATAATTTATTTAAATAATAAAAGCTGCATTTTCATTATTACTATTATTATTAACATTTTCAGCTTCATTTATAACAGGACAATCAGGATTATAAACAATCACATGATTTAAACAATTCATTACTTAAATTATAGTTTTTTCATCAGGTAAAATGTAAGTATATTCTTCATTATCATTCCCAGCATCATCTTAATAAAACATAGGCTAATTTTTCTTTAATATCATCAACTAAAATTCTACCTTTTAAAAGTTTATAATTAGGATCAATATTATCTTTAATCATTTCTAACAAATGTTTACTTAAATCTTCCCCACAACATTCATTCTTAAACTTGCATGTATTAAAGTATAACCTTCTTAAACAGGAACACTACTAGTAACATTAAATCACTATCAACAACAAGTCTACTTGTTTTTCCATATGAATATCAACCTAACATTGAACTATTAGCTATATGAATTTTTTCAACATTAAATGTTTCAAAAAGAACTTCAGTTAATTTTTGCCTATTTTCTTTTGATGATAAAGGGCTTTCTGTTATTAATATTGATATTTTTTCTGGAACTATTTTCATTTCGTTATAAAATAAATAATTTAATAATATATCAAATTTATCCCAATCTGTTATTTCTCCTCTTTGAATTGGAGAGATGAAATTCATTATTTCTAATTTTGATATTACTTTATTTCCTATGTATTGTTCTTTTTGTTTCATTCCTACCATTAAACCTCGCATTTTTGGCTATAAATGATTAAATATATTATTACATAATCTTCTTAATGATGATTCTTTAATGATTAAATATTGTAATTTTATTATTTTATTAAAAGAATCATTTTCTTTCTTTAAATCATCCATTATATACTTTTTTATTTAAATAATTTCATTTTAATCATTTTAATATAATAATCATTATTTTTTATAATAAATGAATAAGGAATTTACACTTCTTTATAATGGATTACAATTTTCTTTTGTTTATGAATTATCAAATGAATTAGATTATAATAATTTCAAAAATACAATAATTAAACATTTAAATTTAACTATACCAAAAGATGAAGAAATAACTTTTAATTATATTGATGAAAAAAATAAAGAAGATAAAATAGAAATTTCAAATGATGAAGATTTAAATCAAATCTTTAATTTTCATAATTTACATTTTCCCCAAAATAATAATATTCCCTTAGAAGTATTAATATTACCAAGAGATTCTTTAAATACAATAGATAATGATAATGACAATGATAATGATAATGATAATAATGAAGATAATAATTTAATAAATTCAAAAGGTAATTTAGATGAAATTCTTACATCTAATGAAGAAAATTTAAATTCTTCAAAATTGAAAAATTTAAATATAAAATATGAAAAAATTCAAAAAAATAAAGAAGAATATACAAAAAAAAATGTATTTAATGAAATTCCTATGACAAATAGTATTAAATTTGATAAATCAAAAATGTCTGAAGTGATTCCAAATAATAAATTAAAAGAATATGAATTAAATAATGATTTTAAAATAAGTAAGTCTTTATATAAAAAGAGTAAATTTGATGTGGATATGCAAAATCCAGAAAAAGGTTTTCCAATACAATGTGATAAATGTGGTGAAAAAATTATAGGACATAAATTTACATGTTTAATATGTGATGATTATTTCTTATGTTTAAAATGCTTTCCTTTTCATTCAAATCAACATCCTATGATTGTTGTCTCTGAAGGTTCAAATAAAATTTTTATTGATAAAAGAGATGATATAGGATTTTTGATGAAACATTTTTTTAAAAAATCTTCTCAAAATTTATTATCTAGTATATTTACAAAAAAAAAAAATTACATTATTGATTTAATAGTTCCTGAACATCAAAAAAAGTTTAATATGCCTTTATTATCAACTTATAAAATAGATTTATATATTCAAAATAAAGGATTGAATATAGATTTTCCACTTTATGTTATATTAAAAGATTCTCAAAATTTAGAAATAAAAACTGATACTATAAGTCAATTAAAAGAGAATGGTATATGTTATATAAATATTGAAATTAAAACTAATAATAGGCCTTTTGAATATAATCCGATAATTCATATTTACTCAAATAACATAAAAATGGAATATAATCCAATTGAGTTAAAAATAAATGTTACTGAGAAAAGAAAAGTAGATGAATTAAATATAAAAATTTTTGATAAATATAAAAATATTAAAAAATGGAAAAAAGAAAATAAAATTCAATTATTTGATGAATATTTTAATAATAATTTAATATGTGATTTAGAAAAAATAGATGAGCTTAATTTAAATGGACGTGAAGAAAATTGGGAAAATATAAAAATTGTAGTTTGTTCAAAAAGCATAAAAGATAGATAAAGATATAAAATTAAAAATATAAATAAATTTAGATTTTAAATTAGTTAAATTATAAATAAAAGTTATATTGTTTGTTAAAGAGCGTTAAAATAATAAGGCATTTAATTATATAGAAATTATATTAAAAACTTTTCATATTATTTTAAAAAAGAAAATACATTTATACTATAAGTAATCCTTTTTGTGAATTTTATTTTTCTTTTTGTGTTCAAACTATCTTATTCTTATATTTAAAAATTATCTTTTGTTATTTTGGTTTTTTTGTTTTAAAAGAATTATATATATAATATATATTATTTGAGAGTTTTTATTCAAATAGAAATTTGTGGATTTTTTAATATTTTTTTTATAGAAGAAATATAATAGTTTTTTCCTTTATAAAAAAATATAAAACCTTTTGATAATCTTGTTTCTCATATTTTTAATTCATTAAAATCTTTTTTTTTATCATTTAATTTTGAGATATATATCATTGTTATTATATTTTATTCTATCATATAAAACTTATGATTTATAAATTGAATATAAATCATTTATATACTAAAAAAATACAAATATCAAATTTTAATAAAAAATCAAAATTAAAAGTGTCTGAATAAGAACGCTTAAATTTATAAATATTTTAAAATACTCCTTTAATTTGAAGAAAACTAAAAAGAATTATTAAATTATATTTAATAAAATCTTTGTCATCAAAAAATTTCATTTATTAATTTTAAAAAATACTAATAATAAGTAGATATATCAATAATTTTCATTTATTCCATTTTTAAACTTCTAAATGCTTATTTAATCATAATACTATTAGTAAAAATTAATTAAAAATAATCTTTTATAAATGAGTAAAAATTCTTCAATTTTTGACAAATAACAAACAAAAATTAAATAATTATTTTTCAAAAAAAATAAAAATAAAAAAAATTAAAAATAATTATTTATTCCATTATTAAAAAACTTTTTAAATCCCAATTTAAAAAAATTCCCTTAAATTAATAAAACTAAAATAAAAATAAAATAAGAAATTTTAATCCACTCATCTTTATTATTTTTCCACATATAATCATAAGCACATTCATCAGCATCAACCGTCCATCCGTAATGAGTATATTTAAAAAATAGTTCATTTATTTTTTTTTTATTCTTAGTATATCTATAAGCTTCTAAAATTAAATCTTCATTATCTTTTTTATCTTTATCACATTCTTCCCACCATTCAGAAAAAGCATTTGTAACTTCTTTATTTATTTTCCAAGGAGAACCTTTTGAAGTATACATACAACCAAAATCACCAACACCATTTTCGTATATTTGACATTGAATATTATTATTATTATTATCTTCTAGTTCAATACATTTATTTTCTTTATCAATAAATCCAGTGCTACAAAGTAATGGATTTGAAGCATATTGTCCTTTATCAAAGCTTTTTATTCCTAGACATGTCCCATTCAAACGTTGTTTTTTTTCTGATGAAGAATTTTTAGTAGTATTACAAACTTGATTTTTCTGACATGGATTATACCAAGGAACAAAATATGAATTATAAGAACCATAAATAGAAAATTTATCATCTTTAATACTCATTTCATCATAACTTGGCATAATGCAATTTTCACCAGCATTAACAGGAGGAAGACAAGTAGTAAAATCTGAATTTTCTTTGTATCTACAAACTAATCCTTTTTCACATTGAGCAAGTCCAAGAATACAATCCTGCTCTTCTGTAAATCCTTTACATTTAGTTCCATCACATATTCCAGATGTACATTTATTGTTATTGAAACATGGTTCTCTGTCGTAATGTGTTCTTACTTTTATATTACATGCTCCTATCATCTGATTGTAATAGGGAAGAAGAAGACATACTTTTGCACCTTTACATTTACGAACCCACATAAAATCTACATCACCTTTTTTTTCATGGGTTAAACATTGTTCGTCTGCATATGATGAATCAGCACATAAGTATACTGTTGAACGAAGAGATGTTAATTTTAATATATTGATTAGGATTAGTAAAAAATAATTCATTTTTTTTTATTTTTTTTTTATTTGTTTTAAAAGTATTTTTTTGAAAAAATTTTTTTCTATTGTATTATGATGATTGGAGTATTAGTGTTAAGAAGTTATATAATTTTGGTTCTGGGGTTTTTTTAAAAAATGATTTAAAAAATTTCTATAATTTAAACATAAATTAAAAACATTCTTAATAAAATTATTAAATTTTTGTTATAAAATGTAATAACTTTTATTTATAATTTTATTCTTTTTTATAATTAAATTATCAATTTTCAATAATACTTTTTATTATATTCATTCTTTCATCTTCAATTGAATAAAATTTATTTTTTTCTATAATTGATGTACAATAATGAATTATTGATGAAAGTAAAACAAGTAAATTTTTAAAATATCTAATTCCACTTTCAGAATTTAAATTTATTATTATATCTTTAAAAAAATATTCATCCAAAAATTCTTTTAAGATTTCTTCACAAAAAATATATTTTGATTGTAATTCTTGTTTATAATTCTTTAATTCTTTTTTTTCACTATTTACTAAACTATCTTTAATATTTTTATGAGATAATTTTAGATTTTTATATCTTAATTTTATTTCATATAAATTATCTTCTTTAGGAAAAATAAAAATATAAAATTTATTTTGTTCACAATTTTCTAAATAATCTTTTAATGATTTATATGTATTTTCAATCCATATAATTTTTAATTTTATTAAAGTATTAATTTTATCTTTTTGACTTTTTTTTAAAGTATCATATAAGAATAAATTAATCATTTTATTATTATCTTCAAAAAAAATTTTTGTTATATTTGTTTTTTTATCAATTTCTAAATTTCCTAATTTACTTATACAATTTATAAATTCCTTAGAATAATTTTCTTTTTTCGTTTCTGATACATCTTCATTTAAATTTTGGTTTAAAGAAAAAGGTTGATAAATAATATAAATATTAAACATTGGAAATGGAATTTTTTGAATTAAATAATATAAAGAATCAATTTTATCTTTTGAAATTTCTTTAATTTCACTTAATATATTTTTATTTTCTCTTAAATTAATTATATATTCTAATATAAATTTAGAAATATTTTCTTTACTTATTTGATAATTGGAATTATAATAAATTATATTTTCTTTTTTATTATTATTTAATATTATTGTTAATTCTTTAATTTGTTTTTCTTCTGTTAAATTATTAAAAAGAGAGTTTGATAAGTCAATTATATATTGAAAAGAATAATATTTATTTATTATTAGTAAAGTTGTTTGGTTTTCTTTTTCAGAAAATGAAATTAAAATATTGTTATTAAATAAAACATAAAAGCCTTTTTGTTTTTCATTTCCTGATAAATTTTGTTCTATTGTTCTTATTGAAATATTTTCTTTTTTTAATATTTTTAAATTATTTTCTAAAACCAATAATCCACAAAAATTGCTTTCTTTTATAAAATTATTTTCAATATTTTGATAAATTTGAATAAATATTGTTTTTTTGCTTGAATAAGAATAATAAATAAGCAATAAAGATACAGCAAAATTTTTTATATATAATTCTTTGTCAAAGCTTTTTTTTTCTTCTTTTAACTCTTTAAGAATATATTTTTCATTTTTCTCAGGAAGTTTTATTTGAAAATTATTGTAAAATGATTCTGTTAGATAAAATTCATTTTCTGGAAAAGAAATTAAAGATATTATTAATACAATTTTATGGTAAATATTATCAAAATTTTTTATGATTTCCTTTAAAAATGAAAAAATGAATAAAAGATTTAATAAAATACAATTTTCTGTTTTATTCATTTGATAAATTGAAATTAATAAATCACATAATTTTTCAATATATATATTTATTTCAAAATTATTTTCAAATAAAGTATTAATATAAAAACAATAAATAATTATTAATTGATTTAAATTATTTGGTATTTTTTCAATGTTTTTTAATAAATTATCAAAAAGAGAATCTTTTTTTTCTTCTATATTAAAAAAAGAAAATGATTCTATTTTTAACCAAGAAAAAAAATAATTTAAATTATAATAAATTTCTAAAGTGGAATAGTCAGTTTTTTCTAAATTTAAATTTGAAAATAAATGATGTATTTTTTTCATAAAATTTTCATTTAAGAAATTAATACTTTTGATATTCTTTGATATTATTTTTAATGAATTTTCATTAAGGCTATTTAAATTCTTTTCTAAATATTTATTTAAAATATTTTTTAAATCAAAGAAAATAAAATTACTATTTTCTTTTTGTTTTATTATTAATAAAGGAATTGGATTAAATTTAAATTTGTTTACTAATTTATTATTATTTTTTAAATGAATTAAATCATCATGAGTAAAAGTAATATAATTTAAAATAGGAGGAATAATTAAATCAAATTTTCCTTCTTCTAAAAAAATATTTAATAATTGTTTCATTTTATCTTTTTGAAAGCTATAATTTAACGCCCAAAAAATTTGATATAAAATTTCTATTATCTTTAAGTTATTCTTTAAATGATATTTTTTCAGAAAAAAAATATTAATAATTTTTGAAAAATTGTCAAAATTCATAAAAATAATGATTTCAATTATATAATATATAAATTGTTTATTAATTTCACTTTCTTTAATCATTATATCTAAAGTTTTTTCTAAAATATTTAAAGTCACATATTCAAATTTAGTTTTTCTTTCTTTTTTCTCTTGTTTAATTTCGTTTTTTAGTTTTTCAAAAATAATTAAAATAAAAGAATTTTGTAATTGATTATTATTTATATTTAAAAATAAATTTATAAAAATTTCAATGTCACGTTCATCATTGTTTAATATTTTAAAATCCAAACAATAACCAAACATTATCAATGAATTAATAGGAACTAACTCAAATAAATTAACAAATTTATCCCTTTCCAAATTTAAATTATGATAAAATAAATCGAAAATTAATGTTTCAATTAAAACTAATTCATCTTGAGTTTCTTTTAACTTATAATTTTTCCCCATAAAAAGTAAAACATCAATAATATTATTAAGAGATTTTTTCATTCTATTAACATTATATAGAAAAGAATTATAAAAAAACCTTATAAAAAATTTATATGAATTTTCTTTAAAATAACTATTTTCATCTAATATTAAATCTTTAAATTTAGAAATTATTATTTCTAAAGAAATACCCAAATTACCAGTAAAAAAATTTTTATATAAATCAGTACTTAAAATATCTAAAATTCCTAAAATAATTGATTCTTTAATATCATATTTTACTTTTTCATTTTCATTTAATAAAAATTGATAACATTTTATTTCAGAATTCTTTATATATTCTTCATTTTCAATATTTTTTCCAATAAAAAATTTATTTATATTTTCTGGAGAACAAATAATAAAATTTTTAAGGGTGAAATAATTCTTAAAGTGGTTTTGATTTATTTCTAAATTAATATTTTGAAAAAAATTTCCAATTAGAATATCTAATAAAAAAGAAGTTAATAAATTTAAATTTAGAGAATAATTATTAAATAATTCAACAATTCTTGTTTTAAATTTATCTGAAGATATTATTTGAATTTTTTTTTTTTTCTTTTCTTCTTCTAAATTATTTTTATTAATTTCTTCCTTAGAATTAATATTTCTTTTTGTACTTTCTAATTGTTCTATAAGAGATATTCTATAAATAAGAAATAAAAATGATAAATTCATTTTTATAAATTTATAATCTTTATTTATAGATTGAAATATCAATTGTTCATAAATTCCCATAAAATTTTTTAAGTTTTTATTTTTAATTTTATCTAATTCAAACATTTTATAAAAACTAATGAAAGTAAATTCATTTATACAATTTAATAAATATATATTTTTCAAAGAATAAAATTCATTTATTTTTAATAATCCTTTAATAATTAATAATAAAGAATATTTTTTCTTTTCTTTAATTTCTTTACAAAAAATACTCGGTAAAAAATATATTACAATTGATATTAAAATATGCAAATCTTTTAAATCCTTATCTTTATTATCATCAAATTCATATTTTTCAAATAAAATTACTGAATTTAAAACAAAACTTTCACAATCTTTAAGTAAATCTTTATTTTTATCTTTTTCAAAATCAAATTCATTAATATATTTAATATTATGATAAATATATGTAAAAAACTCTTTTTTTAACATTTCATTTGATTTTCTTATATATTCTATATATAATAATGTTAATTTGAAATATAAATCTTTATTATTTGACTTTGATATTGATTCTAAGTATTTTTCATGATTAACTTTATCAAATTTATTATCAATTTTTAAAGAATCTATATAATTTATTATTTTCTCATCAATATTCCCTGAATTTTTTTTCCATAATTTTTCATCTTGATTTGAAGAATTTTCCATTTATATAATAATTTCAAATTTTGAATAAATTTTATAAATAATTAATATAATAAATTAATGGAATCAAATGCTGAAATAAAAGTAGAACCTGAATTAACAACATTTTCAGATGAAAAAAAAAATCCTTTTCTTCATACAATTGGTTTTGTCAATTTTTCTTATTTAGATATAGAAAGAAGAAAATTTTGTGAAATAGATAAATTAGGTATATTAATTTCTCCTTATTTATTTCTTACAACTCCAAATAATTTACAAGAAGATATCATTGCAAATGATACAACTTTTTTTAAATTTTTTCCTATTAAAAATAAAGAATTAACAAGTAACATTTTTCAAAATAAAAATTATCCTTTATTTATAAGGTTTAAAGTCTTAGATGAAAAAATAGAAGCTTATCAAATTAATGAAACTAATTTTGGATTTTGTATTTTATCAAATTCTTTAGGAGAAGTTTTAATAGATTCAAATAATTGTGTTAATGCATATTTAAAACTTTCTCCTTTTTCAAGTATTATAGATGAAAAAAACCAAATTAACACTAAAATAAAGTTACTTTTTCTATGTAATAAATCAAAAAATATTAAAGGAAATATTTTATTTGAATATAAAAATGATAATTACAAAAAATGTATTTATTTAATTGATTTAATTAACCAATGCTTTATAGAAGAAGATACTAATAACATTTATTTATTTACTAATGAAACAATAGATCAAAATGGAGAAGGTTTTATTATTACAAATAATTTTACAATTATAGGAACATTTATTAATAATTTAGAACCTACAATTTTTAATAAAAATGAATTTGATTTAAAAGGAAATTTTTTGAATGATAAAGAAACCAACTTTAAAACTGCATTTTTAATAAATGAATTTAAAGAAATTGATTCAAAAGAATTTGATGAAACAAAAAAGTCTTTAGAATATATATTAGGTTTAGAAACTAATAATTATTCTTATACTGATTATAAAGATTTAGAAACATTTATTTTTAAAAATAGGGAACCAAGTAAAGAATATTCAGAACTATTACTTTCTTCAGGAGTATATAATATTGTTCAAAAAGATAGCACTTTATCTTTAATTGGTTTAGATACTGATATTATTATGAGAAAAATTTTAAATGAAAATTTTCAAAATATTGAATTAGAAAAGTTTAACTTAATAAATAAAAAATTAAAGGAAATTGATATAAATACTATTTTTTCATATTTATATTTTGATAATAATTTAAGGAGTTTAAATTTAAGTTCAGTTAAATTAAATAAAGAAATTTGGAATCATATTTCTTATTTTTTATATAAAAATTGTTCTTTAAAGGAATTGACATTAAGAAATATTAATTGTCATTTTAGTTCTTTATTATCAATTGTAACAGCATTAATTGATAATGAAAATAATATTATTCAATTTTTAGACTTATCTAACAATAAATTTATAAAAGATAATTATTTTAAAAATGATTTATCTTTTTTAGGTCAAATTTGTAGATTAAAGAATTTAAATAATTTAAAATTATCAAATATTGCAAATTTTCAAAAAGATAATAAAACTGTAACAATAAGTTTTTTAAAATCTATTTTTTTTAATTCTAATGAAAGTGTTAACTTCTCTCCTATAATTAAAGTTTTTGATATAAGTGGAATGGATTTAAGTGATATTAATTGTATTAAAATATTAATTGATTTCATTTCTCAATTTGGAAATTTAGAAACCTTAATAATATCTAATTGTAATATTGATGATAAATGTTTCAAAGAATTAATTAATTTATTTAAAGAAAAAGATATTTTAATAAAAAATTTAGATGTTTCAAATAATAATTTAACTACTGAAAGTCAAAAAAATATTAAAAATTTATTTAATTCAATGATTGATTTAATAAAAGTAAGACAAGAAAAGACATTTGGAAAACTGAAAAAAAATATAATTGATGGAAATTATTCTTTAAATTTAAACAATAATATTTATTTAAATAAATATAATGAAGGTGATGATTTTGGAATAATGTTTAATGTAAATGGAGAATCTTTTCCTAAAAAATTTACTCTAGAATTAGAAAATACTAATGTTAATAAAAAAACTTTAGAAGCTTTATTTAATAACTTAGATAAATTTACTCCTTCTATTTTAAATTTATCATATAATGATTTAAAGGATGATGATATAATTGATAGTAATATTTTATCAAAGTTATGTGAAAAAGAAAATTTTGAAGTTTTAATTTTAAAAAGTAGAAAAAATAATAATCAAATTACAAAAGAAACTTTATTAACTTTTCAAAATTTTAGAATAAATAATTCTATTTTAATTTGTGATTATATTAAAGGAATTAATAATTTTGATTATAATTTTGTTAAGTTTGTTAAGAAAAAAATAAGAAAAAAAAAGAATAATAATAATTAAATCATATATTTAATTTTTTATTTAATTTATATTAATATTTATAAAATAAAGAATTGAATATTTTTTTAATATAACTTTCAAAAAAAAATGAAATTTTCTTTAAAAACAAAAATTTCATTTTGACCACAATATTTTTTCTTTATTTTTCAAATTTCTTCACATATTTTTAATTAAATAAATTTTTATAAATAATTATTTTTTTCTTTATCCACACGAAAACTATTTGTATTATTTTGAGAAGAATGTCATAAAATTTTCTTTCTTAAAGAATTTATTTATATAAGAAATTTAAAAAACTTCATAAAAGAATTAAAGAAAAAAAAAAGGGAAAAATTTGATGTCATTAAAATTCATTTTTAGTTTGTTTGAATGATGTATAATAAAACAAAGAAAAAAAATGTTGCAAGAAATAAATGAATATCTTTTAAAAGAAAATTTAAAAAATTCGAATATTTCATATTGTAAATATAAAATAAGTTTAATATCTTATTTTTTAATGGATACTTTTAATGTAATTAATAGTTCATTAGAACAATCTATAAATTTATTAGATTCTTTTACAAAAAATATAAAAGAAAATAAAATAGAAAACTCTTGTGATTTAAATACTGAACCAACTGAAGATAAGAGTGAAGAAATTATAAATATGTTTAAAAATATTTATAAAAATAATATTGGAAAATATCATTGGAAAATAAGAACTATTAAAATTTTAAAATATAAATTAAAATTAATCAATCGTATGAAAAGAATTCCTATTATAAAAAAATTTCCTGGAAGATCTAAAGTTGCTTCTATGAAACCAAGATTTAAAGGAAGATTTGTAAAAAATATTTAAATTTATATTAAAAGAATATTTTTACTGTCATATCTTAGATTTAATCTCCTAAATTATTTATTCAATTGTCAAATTATTTAATTATATTGTATATATTAATATTAAAAAATTTAAAAAATATGTGTTTTTCTTATATAATAGTATAAATTCAATGTTTATTCAATAATATTTTTTTATTTATTTTGATATTTTATTATAATTTATAAAAGAAATTTCATAAATTCAACTAATATTTTTTAAAATATTCACAAAAAATTATTTTTTTTTTCTTTTAATTTTTATTTTTAATTTTCTCAAACACATTTTAAATTGAGGTTATTTAATATTTTATGTTAAATATATTAAGTTTTAAGAATATTTATGGATATTATATATTATTTTAATCGAATTAGAACCATATTTTAAGCCTCTTTTTTATATAATAAAATATTAATAATCAAATATATGATTTGATGAAACTAGTTTTCTATTTATAAAATGTAATCTTCTTAAATACAATTCATAGAAAATATAATATATATAAGATAAATGATTTAATTTTTAATAAGAAAAAAAATTAGTTTCAATATTAAAGATAATTTATTTTATAAAGATAATTTGTAATACTAATAAAATATTATATAACTA
>JAEEGK010022125.1_pt1 | contig 13388 bp, 5 predicted proteins | sample 8958771 | NCBI WGS metagenome assembly JAEEGK01 (sample SAMN16246547, study PRJNA631951) | gut metagenome | biome: gut microbiome; feature: rumen; material: SC-attached | host: Bos | place: Iran: Karaj | collected 2018-10 | reverse complement strand
AAAGAAATAAATAATCTTCAAACTAATATTTCAGAACTTAATAGAGAATATAAAAATGCATTATCTATAATTTATAATAAAAAAAACATCAAAAAAGAAAAAAATGAATTAAATGAATTAAACCAATTCATTACTAGTAAAATATCAAAAATTAAATTTTCCAATCAAATTATTTTAGAAAATTATAAAGATAAGTCTAAAACACTAAAATTAATTGTAAATTTTTTATTAAAGAATATTGAATCTATGATTAATTCATTAAATAATTTATCTTTAAAAAATTATTTTACTTTTAATTCAAATTTTAAACCTCAATTTTCTGAAAAATTTTTAGAACATAATACATTTTCATTTAATAAAGATATAGATACAATAAAATTAAATTCAGATTTTATAAAATTTATAATTTCAGTATTTAATAATTTTTCTAAATATTTTTATTTAATATTATCAAGTTCATGTAATATAATTTATTATTCTCATTTATTAAAATTATCAAAAGGAAATTCAAATTATTCAATTAATTATAAGGAACTAATGAATAAGAATAAACGTAATTTAAAAGGAAAAAATAATTTTATTATATATGAAATAAATTCAGAGCCTTTAATAGAAACTTTCAATGATGAAATAGTATTATCAAATTTAAGACAAATAGAAAAACAAAAAATTTTAGGTAGAACTGAAAAAGATATATTTAAATCAAAATTTAAATTTAATAAAAATATAAAATCAAATTCATCAATAAATATATTCAAAGGAAATAATAACACTAATATTGAAAATTCTTTTGTTTCAAGAAATACAATATTAAAAGATTATGAAAATTATTTAAAAGGAAAAATACCAAATTTAGGAAATTATGTTGAAGAACATGAAAATTCTCATTTATCATTAATCAAAAAATTTTCAAATAATTTAGTTAGTTTAAGAGATGAATTAAAAGATTTAAATAGAAAAAAAGAAATATCAAATAAAACATTGCAAATTAAAAATTATAATTATCAAAAACAATTTGCAAATTATATTAAAAAAAAACAAAATTATATTGAGATAGAAGATGATGATGAATTAAGTGAAAATGAAATAGAATATTGTAAAAATTTACAGAAAAAACAATTCGAAGAAGAAATTCAAGAAAGTAAAAAAACTAAACAATATATTATGAGTTCTAATAATCCAGAAATGGTTTTAATATATAAAAGATTAAATGATTTAAGAAAATTAAATCTTCATTTTGTAAAAGATAGAAGTAAATATATTTTAGATCATGATGTTTTTAATTGTATTTATTTTAATTTCAAAAATAAATTATTAAACAAACCTAGAATTAAAATAGAAAAAAATAGATTAAGTAAAACCCCATCAAATTCAAATTTCTTTCAAAACAAAATATTTTTAAATAAAAGAGATAATAAAATAACAAATAATAATAGTTTTATAAATATTAAAGTAAAAAATAATTCTATTTATTCTAAATATAAATCAAACAACAATAGTTATAGTAATAATAGTAATATTTTACCTTCTACATCAAGAACAGGAAGAATTTCTTTTAATAATTCAACAAGAAATAATGTAATAAATATTGAAAAAAATAGAAAGACAAATAAAAATAAAACTTTAATTAATTTTCATAAATCTAATATTTTAGATAATGATAGTAATATTAATAATAATTCTTCAAACCATAACTTTTCAAAAAATACTTATGAAATATAACAAAAAAATATATAAATAATTATCCTATAAATAAAATATAATTTTTTTTTTAAATAACCCTTAAAAAAAATTTCTTATAAAAAAACAAAAAAACAGTACAAAAAAATATTTAAATTAAAAAAAAAATATTTAATAATCATTTCCAAAATTATCGTTAAACCCATTAAATTCATTATTATTATCTCCAATTCTATCATTTCCAAAATTATCAAATTGATTTCCAGGTGTAGTACCTTTTTCATCATAATTAAAATTACATAATTCTTTCAAAGACCTTTTATCTTTATAAATAGAACTAAAATACCAAATTAAAATAAATTTAATAATTAATTCAACAATAGCTAAAATATAAACAAAACTATGAATAAAACTTAATGAATCCCAATATTGAGAAATTTCAGGAGAATCTTTTGAATTTTTTTCATGAACCCAAGCTGAAGCAAAGAATATTAACCATAATAAATCTGCTAGTATTAATAAAAACATTATGTGAGTTATTATTTTTGAACAACCTTGTGGTTTTTGATTATAGAAATTTGCTAAGATCATTATAACTAATATTGAAAATACTATGTTGTAATCATTTCTTGCTAAACATGACGTTACTGATAATGCCTATATATTTTATTTTAGTTTATTTTTTATATGATATAAATTTTTTTTTCTTACTCCTAATGTCCATGTTAACTTTTTACATAAGTCAAATCCTACATTCATTTTTTTTTAAATTAAATTATATATTTTTTGAATTTTTATAATTTTTGTATTTGAATTTTTTATCTAATTATTTGTTTGTTTTATTTATATTTTTGTTTTTTAATAATGTTTTTTTTTGAATACTAAAATTTTAATAATTGAGTTTTTAATTGAAGATTTATATATATGATAATTATCAAAAAATACCCTTTGAAGAAAATTCTTTAGATTCATTTTAATAGATTAAGAGACGACAAATCCTTTATTAAAAAGAAAATATTAACAATAAAAAAAAGAAATAATAAAGAGAAAAGAATAAAAAAGTGAAAAAAATTCAAAAAAGGGAAATGTAAATATACAATTAAAAATGTTTATTTGTTTTTATAGAAAAATATGACTAATCAAAAGCAAATGTCTATTTATATTATCTAAATATAGATTTAAAAAACCATAAAAGTGAAGATTTTGCAATTATTAAATAAAAAATTAATATAAAATATTCCTTATAAATTTCCCTTTAAAGAAAGTTAAAAATATATATTATATAGTTTATCTATGTTCTATTCCTTTTTTTTAAATATTATTAAACATAAAAATTTATTAATTCTTTAATTGATATCATGATTATAATAAAAGTAACAATAAATTAATTATAAAGTTTATAAGGAAAAAGATTTAGTAATTAATATATTTTTTAAATAAAAAATGAATTCATCAATTCAAAGTCAAAAAAATATATTTACACCTAAGTAAAAAATAAAAAACTAAATAAAATATATAGATTATCTCCATCAAGTTCAATGTTATTAACACCATTATCAACATATTATAATAATAATCTTAAAACAATAATAACAAATCCTTTTGAAAAACGTGTTACAAGATTAACAAGAAGAGTTCCTACATATATTCCAATATCAAATAAATTAATATCATCAAATTCTTTAAATGGAATAGTGAATTATACTCATAAATATGAAATAGTAGATACAACGTATATTCCAATTCAAAAAAATAATATTTCTCTTCCAAAGATTCAAATGGGATTACCAATAAATAATAGTTTATGTAATAATTATAATAATTGTAATTGTTGTCATCATTGTAATAATTTTAATTTAAAAGATTTAATTATTTTATTACATTCATTTCAAAAAAATAAAGAACCTATAAATAATAATAATAATAATAATACTAATAATAGTTGTAGTATGCCAAGAAAAACAAGAATATTTTCTTTTGAAACCCCAGAAAAAAATAATAATGAAAATTCAGATGAAATTAAATATGAATCTCCAATAAGAAGTAATATTACTAGAAAAAATTTTTTTGATGATACTTCAATACCTTCTATTATATTTAAAGAACCAAAAAAAATATCTTTAAAAAAAAGAAAAAAAACTCCAAGAAAGAGTTCAAAAACAAATAAAAAACCAATGAAGAAAATAAGAAAATTAAAAATAAATAAGAAAAAGAAAATGATAGATTGGTGGAAATTAGCAAAAGATTTTACAGAATTATTTGTTTATTATAAAACAGCAATTAAATATTCAAAAAATAGGAAAATAAGAAATAAAAGAATAAATGAAAGAAATAAAATAATAGGAAATGAACTTTTAATGTTAAAAGATTGGATAATTTCAATAGAACAACCTTTTTGGAATGAATTTAAAGTATTTAAAAATTTAAATTTAACTTTTAAACATTCAAATTCAAAAGTTAAAAAAGAAAAAGAAATTCAAAAAATAATAGCAATAATAAAGAAATATATGGAAAATTTAATATTAAAAACTCAAAAATTAAAAGATATTCCATTAAGAATTCAAAAAATATTATATAATTTTATAAAAGAAAAAAGTTATTATCCAAAATTATTTTTATCAACAAATCAAGTTAATAGATTAGATTTTCATTTTTATGGTTCTACAAGAATGATGAATGAATCACAAAGATCAATGTTATTATCATTTTTATTAATTAATGGTGTAACAGTACAACAAATATTATTACATATAGGAGAACATTTTGCAGAATTTAAAAATTTAAAAGATATTAATACAAGTGCTAAAATTATTGGATCTATTATACATTATTTAACTAGAGATACTTATAGTAATAATCCTAATATGATTAAAAATTTCTTTGCTTTATTAAATTATTATAAAAATTATCATTTAAATAATAATGAAATTAATAATTGTGAAGATATTTTTGGTGATGATATGATTTATAAAGATTATGATGAATTTACTAAATATTTAATTGATAAAAGTGATTTAAGTGAATTTTGGGATTTTAATAAAAAATTTGTAGAAACTTATCAAGAATTTATTTATGGATGGGGAGTTAAACTTAGTAATTTAATTATTAATAAATTTGCTCAAAATGATCCTGATTTAAAACCTAGGAAAAGATTAAAGAAACCTCCTAACAAAACTATAAAATAAAATGTTATTTTATTATTTATATATTTTTTAGATAATCTATTTAATGAAAATAATACTTATAAAGAATATTTTAAACAAATTAATATTAAATCATAATTTAAAAAGTAAAGAAAATCTATATTTGAAAATTATTAATAACAAGTTATAGATGAAAACTCCGTAGAAAAAAATTAAATAAATAATATACTATTTAAAAAAGAAATAACAAAAAAAAAGTAAAAGATAGAAAAGTTTATAAACACAAAACAAAAATATAATAATATAAAAAATAAATAAAAACACTTTAAAAATTTAAAAAAAAAATAAATAAAATATGTCACAAGAAAACATAGAATATTACAGTAAATTTCTAACATCATCAAATCGTACAAACTTAGCAAAAAATAATTTAAATTATAATTCAAGTTCACCTACATTCAACGAATCAATAACAGGAGCAAATCAACAACCAGAAATTTCAAATATGACATATAATTTATTTGTTAAACAAGGAGGAGGAGACCTTTCAAAAGGTTATTTTAAAAGTAAATTTCAAGAACAAAAAGAAGGGAAAAATAATAAGAAAAATAATAAAATAAATAAAAGAAATATTTATGCTTATAAAAATAACAATTCTGGAAGATTAAAAGAAAATTCCCAAAAAAAAAAAGAATTATTAGAAGAAATTATTCAAGCTAATAGTAAATCTATTAGATTAAATAATAATAATTATGAAAAAAATAATGAATTAAATGAAGATGAAGAAGAAGAAAAAGAAAATTTAGAAGATGAAATTAAAAGATTTAATTCTGATGATTTAACTTCTCATAATGTTGTTGAAATTAATTTAGAAAATGAAATAAAAAATAAAAGAGTTGAATTAGAAAAAAAACATAAAGAAATTATTAATAATAATCTTCCAGAAATTTATGATAGTATAAATAAATTAATAAATGATAATGATTTCTATTTTATAAAAAATAAATATGAAGAAATATTAAAAGAATATAATTGAGAAATAAAACAATTAAATAATTTAAAATATATAATAAAAAAAATATAAAACAAAAAAAATTTATATTGAATTAATTGAATAATTTATATTTCTTATAATTTTTTAAAATTATAACTTAAAAAAAAATGAGTACATTGAAAGACAAAAATTTAAAAAATAATGAAGAAAAGAAAAAGAAAGTAAGATTAGAAGATAGAGAAGATGGATGGGATGAAAGATTTTATTTAGATAAAATTCCACCTTATGATGCTCATAAAGATATAAATTATTTAAGTTTAGGATTTACAAAATCAAAAATAAGATTTGAAGAAAAAATGAAGAAAGAACAAGAATTACAGAAAACTAAAAAATTTTTTTATTCAAATAAAAAACCAATTAAAATTCAAAGTGATAATTTAAATAAAAATTCAAATAATTTTACTCAAACAAATAATCAAAATAATAAATCAAAAACAAGTGCTAATCAAATAAAATATTATAATTCAGTAAATGAAAATAATAATTTAGCAAAAACTCAAAATTTTAAAACAACCAATAATTATAATACAGAATCAAATTTTAATAAAACTCAAACAAATTTTAATCAAACATCAAATAATAATAATACAATTAAATATAAATTTACAAATAATAAAATAATAATTAATGCTAAAGATAAAAAAGAAGATGAAAAAAAAATAAAAAATGATCCTCTTGAAAAAGATGATGTAATTAAAGAAGAAATTGATTCTATAAAAACTTTATGGATTAATTTAGGTGTTAATGATAAATATAAAGAAGATTTTTTAAATTATGCTAGAAAACAAAATGGTAAAGAAAATATTATGAAAGTTTTAGAAAAAGAAAAAAAACAATTAAAAAATTTTAGAAATTCTTTAATTAAAATTCAAAAAGAAATTGATAAAAGAGATAATGAAATTAAAAAAATTAAACAATTAGATCAAGAATATTATTTTAATAAACTTGATATTGAAAAAGAAAGAAAAGAAAGAGAGAAGAAAAAAATAAATGAAGAAGTACAAAAAAAATTAAAAGAAAAAAATATGATAGATGATAATAATAATGAAAACCCAGAAAATGAAAAAGAAGAAAAAGAAGAAGATGAAATTTTAGAATCTGAAAAAAACAAAGAAAATATATTAAATGATTCAATTTCTTGTTTACAAAAAATAAGAATTCATTCAGTAAATATTATAAATGGAGTAAATAATTTTAAGGAAAAAAATTCATATCAATTAGAAAATGGGAAAATAAATATGGATAATGTAAACAAAGAATATCTATATGATAAAGAATATATAAATAATATGAAAAATGATTTAGACTTTTTAAAAGATTTATATTTAAATGAACAATTTAATTTTAAGGAAGAAGATCCATTTTTATTAAATATATCTGAAGAAGATGAAGAAAAAAAAAATAATGAAGAAAAAAAACAATATAAAATATTACCAATTGATTCAAATTTAAAAAAAGAAATTCATCAATGTCAATTTATATTAATTCAAGAAGATTTATTCAATCAAATTAAAGAACAAAACCAAGAAGAAAATAATATTGATAATAATTATTATTATACAACATTCCAAAATACAGATAATTATAATAATACTAATAATATTAATAATACTAATTATAATGAAACATATAAAACATTTAATTCCAATGTTTCAAATAATTCAAATATCAATAATAATAAACCAAATGATGAAAATATAAATAATTATAATACTATTTCTGTTGAACAAGAAAATAATATAGCACATAAATTAAATAATAAAAAAGAAAAAATTCCATATCCTTATAAAGGAAATTTAGCAAAGAAATTAGAAGAATTTCAATATGTTGAAGATTACCATAAAATATTTTTTAATAATAAAGGTTTGAGGAGAAAATTAGATAAAACTAAATTTCATAATCTTCAAGCAGGATTTGAAAAAGATGAGAAAAAAGAAAAAAAAGAAAAAATTGGAGATAGTGAAATTCCTTTAATGTCATCTAAATCTTTTATAAATAAATTAAATGAATATGATAATTTTGCAGAAACTAATGAAGAAGATAATGAAACTAATGTTAATATGAATGAAAGTGATTATTATTCTGTTGGAAGTGATAAAGAAAAAAAAAGATTAGAACAATTAAAATCAGAAGAAGAAGAAAAATTAAAAGAAGAAGAAGAAAGAAAATTAAAAGAAGAAGAAGAAAGAAAATTAAAAGAAGAAGAAGAAGAAAAATTAAAAGAAGAAGAAGAAGAAAAAAAAAAAGAAGAAGAAGAAAGAAAAGAAAAAGAAATGGATGAAATTAGAAAGAAAATTAAAAAAGATTTTAAGGAAAATAAAGAAATTTATATTAAAGAAAAAAAAGAAAAAGATATTAAAGAAATTGAAGAAGAAATTAGAAAAAAAATGGAAGATGAACAAAGGAAAAAAAATGAAGAAGAAAGAAAAACTAAAAAAGAAAATGAAAAAAGAAAAAAATTATTAGAAAAATTAAAAAAAGAAAATGAAATGAAGAAAAAATTAGAAGAAGAAAAAGAAAGAAGAAGAAAAAAAGAAGAAGAAGAAAATGAAAAAAGTGATTTATCCTTTGATTCATATTTAGAAGAAGAAAAAAAGAAAAAGGCATTATTAGAAAAAATAAAAGAAAAAAAAGAAGAAAAGAAGGTTAGTGGTGAAGAAATTATTAAACCAGATGATGAAGTGGAGATGATGGTTGGTGGTGGAGAAATAATAGAACCAGATGATGAAAGAGAAGTAATGGTCGGTGGAGGTGAAATCATTGAACCTAGTGATGAAAAAGAAGTAATGGTTGGTGGTGGAGAAATAATAGAACCAGATGATGAAAGAGAAGTAATGGTCGGTGGAGGTGAAATAATAGAACCAGATGATGAAAGAGAAGTAATGGTAGGTGGAGGTGAAATAATAGAACCAGATGATGAAAGAGAAGTAATGGTTGGCGGTGGAGAAATAATAGAACCTAGTGATGAAGTAGAAATGATGGTTGGAGGTGGAGAAATGATTGGTGATAGTGATGAAGTAGAGATGATGATTGGTGGTGGAGAAATGATTGGTGATGGTGATGAAGTAGAGATGATGATTGGTGGAGGAGAAATGATTGGTGATGATGATGGTGATGAAATAGAGAAGGTAGTTGTTGGAGGAGAAATGATTGGTGATAATGATGGTGATGAAATAGAGAAGGCAGTTGTTGGAGGAGAAATGAATGGTGGTAATGATAATAATAATAATGGAAATGGAGAAGTTATTGGATTTATGGATGAATATGAAATTGAGAGGGATGATATAAAAAAAAATTTTGATAACCTAAATAATAAAGATGATGGTGATGAAGTAGAGATGATGATTGGTGGTGGAGAAATGATTGGTGATGGTGATGAAGTAGAGATGATGATTGGAGGTGGAGAAATGATCGGTGATGGTGATGAAGTAGAAATGATGGTTGGTGGAGGAGAAATGATTGATTAATCTGTGAATGTTTAAGTATTATAATTGGGTTGTGAAATTATTGAATTAATTTGATTTTTTAAGAAATATTTAATTAAATATCTTTACAAATTGGAAATTTTAGATTTTTTATATTTATTTTATTTTTTTATTATTTTTCATTATTGCTTCTTTTTCATATAATTTATTTATTAAAAAATAAGGATAAAGGAAATAAAACAATAGAAAATACTGATAAAGAATCTTCTCCAAAAATCAGAAGAACTAATAATTGACTAAAAGAAATTTAATATGTAATAAATAAGTTAATTATTTTTTGAATATGTATTGAATTTATATTTTTAGTAATTCAATTATTTTATTGTAAACGTTTAAATAATTAATTTTAAAAATAATAATATATTTAATTTATTGAATTTATTTATTATACTCCTTCTCCTTGAAAAGATAAAAATTTAATCAAATACTCAAAATTAATTTTATATAAATATTAACTAAAATATAAATTTGTATCAGTTAAATCTCTTATAGCATCACTACATTCATCACTTAAATTTTTTTTAACATAATTATTAGAATATTCATATTTACTTAGAAATTCATTCATAATTTTTTTAATAATTTTAGAACCAATACCAACTTGTTTATATACATTTTTATATAAATGTGTGAAAAATAAAATTATATTTTGAATATATTCTGGAATATTTAAATAAAAACCTTTTGTAATTGAACCTAAAATAAATAAAGCATAATATTTTTTTTCAATTGGAAAAATTTCACTTAATCTTTTTTCATATTCATTTTCATATTTTGAATTTATCAAAAAATTTTTAGTAGATTCACTTATTTTTTTTATTTCATTTATTGAACAAGAATTAATAAAGAATATTAATAAATTATTTGTAATATATTCTCTTAATTCATCAGTTCCACAATTACTAATGAGTGAAAAAACTAAAAAAAAAATTTCTTCTCTTTCTTCTGTTTTTTCAATAATTTGATTTAAATTTGCTTTTAAAATATTAATAAGAAAATCTAATAAATATTGCTTAACAACAATAGTTAGATTACTTTTTAAAAAATGTTCATTTATTATTCTTAAATAACTTTTTATTAATTCATTACTAGTATTTATTAAGAAATTACTTTCCATATTTATTAAAGAAATAGTATGTTCAGAAGGATGATTAAAATCACTTTCAATAAATATATTAGAAACAAAAATAAAAATTTCAACTAAAAATTCTGGATTTAATATAAATAATTTATCTAAAGTACAAACAAAAACAACTATTAATTTTTTAATACTAAATTGATTTTCATCATATTTTTTCATTAAATATTTTATAAATTCTTCTATTTTTTCCTTATCATAATCAAGTTTAAACTTCTTTACATTTTGAATAATATTATTACAAGCAACTAAAAGAAAATAACTATATGCAATAATGAAAGTTTCTTTTGTTAAAAATAAATTTTGGTCATTTAAATAATTTTCAATAATTGAAAATTGTTTTTTAATATTTATATTATTATTATCATTAAGTAATAAATGTTCAGTTGGATTATTAAAAATAAAAGGAAGTCTAACTTCATTAAATAAGCTTATAATAGTATCTAATATACATACTGAAAAGTCATTTCCATAATTAAAATATATAAATTCTCCTTTTTCATTTTTAAATAAAGATAAAAATGTTTTAACATTTGTTGAAGAAATTAAAAAAACAAAAAGTTTTGTTAATGAATCATCTTTAAATTTATTTTTATTATTAGTATATAATGACATAAATATATTTAAATATTTCTTTATAATTTCTTCTAAAGCTGATGTTGGGTTTTCTCTATATTCTATTATATATGTTTTAATTAAACCTCCAAAAATTTGAGTATATATAGAAAAACAAACTGATTCATCAAAGGATTCTTTATCTTGAAAAATTTTTTGAAATATATTATATACTGTATCTAAATTTACTACATTTTTATTTGAATTTACTGAAAAAAATTGATATAACATTTTATATTCTGAATATTTATTTATCGAAGTCATAGATGAGGTAACTATATCTTGATTAGATATTTTTATCATTTGTTGATTACTTATTAAATCTTTTGTATTTAATAATGATATTATAAATTTTTGAACATCTTCTTCTGTTTCAAATCTTATTTTATTAGAATTTTGAATATTATTATTATTTTTCTTTTTTTCTATTATATATAAAGGAATATTATTTGATATAATAACTTTATCTGATTTATAATTTATAAGATATTCTTCTAATGTATTATATTTTTTATTTGTTTCATCTAATTTAATAATTTTTGTTGTAAAAGTATTTAAATATTTTAATTTTGTTGTTAATGTAATAAAACAATAACATAATCTTCTTATATTTAATGAGTTAATATCATTTTTAATATAAAAATTATAAATCATATTTTCAAATGTATTTAAAATATCATAATCCTCTTGAATATTTAAATCACATAAATTCATCATTAAATTAAAATAAGTAATTATTATTTGAAGAGTCATTTTTTCATTTAAACTTTTACAATCTTCGCTTTTTATTTTATCAAATAAATCATTAAATGTTTTAAAAATAGATAATTTAATTTTGTGATCCCTTTCTTCAATTAATTTATAATCATTTTTAATATTATTTAAACTTAAATAATCATTATATAAATTTGTATTATATTCAATATCAATAGGAATACAATCATAAGAAAAAACAGCATTAATTCTATTTTTTAAAGGTCTTGCGCTTAATTTAAATATATTTTTTCGTTTTAATAATTTAGAATTTAAAATTCCTATTGCAAGAGTAGATTGAACATCTTCTTTTAAATAAGTAATCATATGAGAATAATGTTTTAAAACTTCAGAATAATATTCTATATTAGTAACAAAAGTAAAGTTCATTAAATTTGAGTAAAAAAAAATTATATTTAATATTTTATGATTTCCATTATATGATATTATCTCCTTTGATGTTATTTTTATTACTTTGTCAGTTAAAATTTTATTAAATTCATTAAATAAATTTATCCAATCTTCTTTTGTTAAAGCTAAATAAAATCCTGTTGTTGATAAAATTAAATCTGTTTTCATTGATAATTCAATTGAATATAAAAAGCAATATAATAATATTTTAAATTTTCTAATTATTAATTCTTTATTAAATACTCTTTTATCAGAATAATTTATTTTTAAATCAACTTTAAAATATCTTAACATTGCATAATAAAAAAATTGATGTTCTAATAAATCATACAAACCTAATTCAGCGTTAAATAAATGTTCATAATATAATTTTAACTTTTTAATACAAGATGAATATCTACTTAAAGCATTTTTTGAAGGATCAATTGTATCATACATAATTATAGTTAAATAATATTTTAAAATTTTTTGATTCTTTATTAATTTAGTTTTTTGAAGAAAAGGACATAAATCACAAACTAAATTTAATATTTTTTCCCTTATTATATAAATTTCTTTATAATCTCCATTATATATATTTATCATAAAAGGATTATCAATTTGAGAAGTAAAAATTTTTCCTAATTTCAATAATATAGTTAATTTATCAATAACTTCATCTTCTCCAAAATAATTATCAATAAACCAATCATCCACTTTATCTTGGATTAATTTATTATTTTCATCTTCTAAATTAGTTAAATTATTATTAAAATTTTCAATTAAATCTTCAAAAAATTTAACATAAGGTTCAATAAATAATTTAAAGAAACTACAACTAAATTCAATATCATCTTTTTTTGGAAGAGAAAATTTAATTCCTTCATCTTTTAAATATCTTCTACATAATATTCCATTTATTATTCTTGAAGATAATGTAAATCCAACTCTTCTATAATGAATATCATTATTGTTTAAACATAATATTATTATTTGAATTAATTGAGTTTTTAATTCTTCATTATAAGGGAAAAAAGTTTCAAATTCAAAACAAGAAAACATTGATTTATAATATTTTAATTTTTTTTTATTATGTTCTTCAATTTGAAAAGTAATTTTCTTTAAATCAT
>JAEEGK010022124.1_pt1 | contig 13388 bp, 13 predicted proteins | sample 8958771 | NCBI WGS metagenome assembly JAEEGK01 (sample SAMN16246547, study PRJNA631951) | gut metagenome | biome: gut microbiome; feature: rumen; material: SC-attached | host: Bos | place: Iran: Karaj | collected 2018-10 | reverse complement strand
ACTCAGCTTCATCGGTATCTCCGCCGTAAGCTTCTACCATGGTATCCCAGAAATCCTGAGCGGTAGCATCTGACTCAAGCTCGAATCCCCAGTTAGCAGCACAGTCAGCTACGGAATACTCAGCTGAGTTGTATCCGTTAGAGATACAGTAATCAACGATCTCCTGAGCAAAGTCAGCGCCTGCGTTGTTGTTATAGTAATCCCAGAATGCATTGTACTGATCTTCAGTGTAGAGATCGGTATCTGCATATCCGTCCTCGCCTGCTGCGAAGATAACGTTTCCTCTGGAATCCATGCCTCCGCGGTAGTCTTCCATTCCTTCGATGGGAAGTGCATAAATGGTAGACTGTCCGTCGTAAGTAGGATCACACATTACATAAATGGTGAAGATTACATCATCGATGGTAGCGTCAACGCCGTCAGAGAACTTAACGCCCTCTTTCATGGTAAGGTTGTAATCAACGGAACCGTCAGCGTTCTGAACAACTTCTACATCGCCCATTCCCTTGTACTCATAATCGGAACCGTTATAGGTAACGGTCTCGCCGTCGATACCATTGTTGATGATAGCGCCGCCACGGTCAGCTGCAAGCAGTGCTCCCTGAGTAAGGTCAACAACCTCCATATCGTACGCAGTGGTAGCGAAGAAAGGGCTGAACTTCTGACCAAATGTTGATGTTGCATAAACAAGTGTAGAATCCCCCTCTGAGGTCTGGGCAGGCTCGGTAACATCGCCTTCCTGTCCCTGCTCCTGCTCGGTCTCAGTATCGGGAACGTCCACATCCGCGCTGTTCTGGCAGCCTGCGATCATGGAAAGCGTCATTCCGGCTGAGAGAAGCATAGCCATTAATTTCTTGCTTTTCATTTTTTCTAATCCTCCTATAAGCATTTCTTTCGACATAAGATCGAAATATAACACATCCGTCATGGATGATTGTTATTTGTTTTCTTTGGCCTCCGCGCAACCTTTGGCTTTACCTATTAATATGGAAAAAACAAATATAAAAATCGTGCTTACGGTTATACAAGTATTCAGAAGTTCGAATCCGTTCTTTAGATGCCATACGATCTGAGAGACCGACGATATAAATGAAAAGATCGTATTTAACAGCGCCCAAATGGCTATTCTCTCAAATCCGTGCTTGGTATCCTCTCTCTTAAGAGGTTCCTTCGCGGTAAGGAATGTGACAAATCCCATTATTAAATGTACATCTCCCAGCAGGCACATGATAAGCGGTGCGGAAGTGTACCATTTGTGCATAAACGGATCGGATATCAAAAGAGGGATCATAGTGAACACAATATCCATCAGAATGAATACACCTAAAAGATATCTTGCCTTCTTTCTGATTTCCTCAGGCAGGACATAGTAAAAGTCAGGGCCTTTGTAACGGGCTTTTTTCTTAAGACGCCCCTTCTCATCCCTGATAAATTCTACCTCATAATCGAAAGTGCGTTCTTTTATCCTCTCCGAGTCCATAACATTAAGACTATATCACAAAATTTTTTCCAGAAAAGTCAAAAATTTGCCACTCGTGGCATTTTCGGAAACTTACGAAAACGTTTTGCATAAAAATTCATTTTAAATGCCGTGAAAACGAACAGTATGCATTTTGGGATGGAAACTATGATTAAATTATTTTTTTGTAAATTTATCTCTTTTTCAGTATACATGCAAATGGGGACAGTGTCCCTACGGAAACTGTCCCCATTGACCATTATGTGACCATTAATATAACGCAGAATCATCAATATTGCAAACATTTTTAAATCCCGTACAACTCATAACAAATCGAAGTTCCGAAGTGACCTTATTAAGGAATGTCTCTACGCCGAGAGTTCCCTCTTTTTCCAGGGAGGGCATCATGGATCTTCCGACAGCCGCACCGTCCGCTCCGAGGGCCAGCGCTTTATATACATCCGATCCGCTTTCGATACCGCAGTCGACAAAGATCTTAATGTCTTTGTCTTTAAGAGCCTCTTTTATCTCGGGAAGGATCATCATGGGAGGCACCGCATAGGGAAGGCGTCCGTGATGATGACTTACTAGTATTCCCTTTGCTCCTATCTCGGCACATTTAAGAGCATCTGCAACGCTTAAGACTCCTTTTACCACGAAGGGCAGTTTTGTAGACTCCACATAAGACCTGAGCATATCGGTGGTCTGAACAGCCATCTCCTCTCCCACGACCACATCAAGTCCGTTCTCACCGAAGATGTGATCTATGTCCATTCCGATACCGAAAGCTCCTACACTTTCCGCATAAGCGAACTGATCACGAACCTTTCCGTTATCCGCATAGGGTTTTACGATCCTCACGGTCTTGGCACCGGTATCTGCGATCTTCTTAAACATGTCGTTTTCCATCATGCCGCAGAAGTTTAAGATGTTGCAGTTCTTCGCCGCGATGGAATACTCTTCAAGTCCCGAAAGCTCTCTTCCGTTTAAGCGGCCGATATGAGAAAAGGCGGGAGTAAGAACAGGGCTGTCAAATTTCACTCCCCAAAACTCCGTAGAGGTATCGGCTACCACGGAATCGATAAGTCTTTCCTCGAAATAAATGGAATCCATATACTTAGCGGTAATCTCATTTGCATCAGATATTCTTGTATAAGCCATTTAATTCCTCCTTGAGATATCCCATAAACATGATGTACTTTTCATCGGAATCAAGATGCTCGAGAATAACGGGCATATCGTGATCTATGGCATCCATTTTCTCGGCGTAATGCCGTAAAGGAAATTCGCCGTCGCCGGGACCACACTCTTCCAGTCTCAATGTATACTGACTTCCGAGATGTACATCTTTGATATGACAGCTCCTGATGCGATCACCCAAAAGATGCGCACATTCATCGACGAATTCATCCGCATTAAAATACCTGTCTGCCGAATTGATCATGTTGATGATATCCATATGGACCGCAAATCTGTCGCGGTCAACAGCTTCAATAAGCTTGAGATAATCCTTCGGGCCTGTAGGGATCATCCAGGGCATGGGTTCCAATGTAAAATATGTATTCTTGGGATCTGCCCTGTCAATAACCTCCCTTACCATGGCTACGGTCTTATCCCAGGCATCCTTTGAAAAGTTTTCCTTATAACCGCCGTCCCATATGCGTCCGAAGGATCCGGCTACATTAACCGCACACCTTGCGCCGAGGAAATCCGCCAGCCTGAGCTGCTCAACGCAGTAATCCAGATTTGCTTTCCTTTCATCGGGATCCGCTGCAAGGGCATTTCTCCAGATGCCGACTTCCGCTATGGATAAACCGGCTTTTTCCGCAGCATCCTTATAGGCGATTATCTTCTCTTCGGGTTCGTTACTCTGAACAGGGAAAACAACGGTCGAGCAGCCTAAGTTTATCTGCTTTTCGGCCCACTCCTGAGGTGAATTATGTCTGAGAGGCGATGAAGTTCCAAGTCTCATAATCTTACTCTCCTAAGGTGACGGTGGGGACGCTTCATTGTCACCTAAATCATTTCTTTTGCTTTGTCCAATGCCGCTATTACCCGGTCACACCAATCATCGAATTCGGGATCTTCCACCTGACATTCGGGATGCGACAATACATAGTCCAGGGCAATCTTTACACCCATATCGAATCTGACATTGGTAGCCATATCGGGAACAACTCTCTTTAACTTACTGTTATCGAAAATAACGGATACGGATTTATCTCCGAGGAGCGAGCCCGTAAAATCGAATCCGTACTTATCCCCCGCGGCACGGAGGAAATCCGTTGATACGTGATAAGCATTAAGTTTAACTCCGAGAACATCTGCGATCGTCTGATAGATCTGGTCCCAGGTAAGAGCTTCGTCTGAAGTGATCTGAAACGCTTCTCCGATTGCTTTTCTGTTACCCATAAGACCTGTATAACCTATTGCAAAATCTCCGTTCCAGGTTACAGTCCAAAGACTCGATCCGTCGCCCTGTATTATAACGGGCTTTCCTTCCTGCATTCTCTTGATCACCTGCCAAAAACCGTGCTTTCCGTGTACTCCCAGAGGAACATTTCTCTCATCATATGTATGGCTGGGGCGAACTATGGTTACGGGGAAGCCTTCCTCTTTGTATTTTTTCATAAGGAATTCTTCGCACTCGATCTTGTCCCTTGAATACTGCCAATAGGGATTCGCCAAAGATGTGCCTTCCGTGATGATATAATTTGCAGCCGGCTTATGATAAGCGGATGCGGAACTGATGTAGATGTACTGTTTTGTTTTATCCTTAAAGAGTCTGCAGTCTCTTTCAACCTGTGATACATGGAAACCTATGAATTCACATACACAATCAAAGGTTGCATCACCGATCTTTTCAAGCACCGCAGCTTCATCGTTAACATCGCATACAATACTGTGAACCGATTCCGGAAGTACGTCATTTCTGTTTCCCCTGTTTAAGACCCATACTTCCCAATCGAGTTCGTTAGTCAGTCTCTTTACGATCGCCGTACTTATAGTGCCTGTTCCCCCAATGAACAATGCTTTCTTTTTCATGGAAATACCCTCCTTAGTTACAAAGCTCGCAGGGACTTACATCTGTCCCACGGGTCCTGCCGCGACGCATAACTGTCTCGCTTTTCGATTTCAGGCGGAAATGCTTCACAAGGCATGTTTCAGCTCATGACGCGTGGCCACTCACGCTGTTCGGGCCGGGCGGCCGCATTTTTTCGCAGAAATCGAAGTCTCGACAGCTTATGCATTCGCGTCACCCCTTGGACAGATGTAAATCCCTACGCTGAATTAAAAACCAATTTCTTTAAGTACCGTATCGATAAGTTTGGCGTTCTTTATTGAAAACTCGGGAGTGATATGCGGCTTTTCCCCATTTAAGATGCATCTTCCGAGCTGCTCTATTTCAAGTTTGTAATTATGCGGAACATTTATTTTTCTCTCAAAACATCCGTCACTGTTGCAGACAAAATATCCGACACATCCTTCCTGGTTGTATTCAACTTCGGATCTGATGCATCCTTTGCTTCCGTGGATATAGAGTCTGTCAAATCGTGAGTTTGTATTTTCTCCGAGGATCATTCCGATGTTGAACGATGCCCTTACACCGTTCTTGAACCGCATGATCGCCGCAGTATTAAAATCCACCCCGAGATCCGAGAACTCCGCAACCGCTTTTACAAGTTCAGGCTCGGAATCTATGAGGGTTAATATCATGGTGGTGCAATAACAGCCGAGGTCATACATTGCACCGCCTCCGAATTCTTTGTGAAGGCGGAAATCCTCCTTGTACCCCTGAGTGATGAACGCGGATTCTATATAATCCACATCACCTATTATTCCGCTTTCAATATCAGATTTAAGGCTCTCCACATACGGACTGTGAAGATATGCATAAGCCTCCATAAGATGTACGCCGTTTTCTTCCGCGGTCTTGTACATCGCTGCCGCTTCCTCGGCATTAAGCGCAAGAGGCTTTTCACAAAGGACATGTTTCTTATTCTTAAGAGTCTGAGTAACCCACTTAAGATGCAGATCGTTGGGAAGGGGAATATAAACAGCCTGTACGGCAGGATCCGCTATAAGCTCATCATAGCTTCCGTAGGATACTTCAAACCCGAACTCGTCTTTATACTTTTTGGCTTTGTCCGGATTTCTGCCTGCGATCGCATAAAGATCGGCATTTTCCGCCTTCTTTATTCCGGGTATGGTAGCCCACCTTGCAATGTTGGCGGTTCCCAGAATTCCCCATTTAATCTTATCCATGTAAGACCTCCCGTTAAGTCTGCCGTGCCTTTTCAAAGACACATTTGCTGTTTATTTGGAAAGAAGATCCTCAACTGCTTTTCTGACATCATCCATGTCAACAGTAGGCTCGAATCTTGCTATAACTTTACCTTCTCTGTCTATCAGGAATTTGGTGAAATTCCACTTGATATATGCTTTATCGCCGAATGCTTTATTATTCATATCGGTGAACTTCTTAAGAGCTGCATTCTTGAGACCCTTTCCGAATCCCTCGAAAGGCTTCTCGGTAGCCAGATATGCAAAAAGAGGATCCGCATCATCACCGTTAACATTAAGCTTGGCAAACTGAGGGAACTCGGTACCGAACTTCATGGTACAGAACTGATGGATCTCTTCCTCATCTCCGGGTGCCTGGTTTGCAAACTGGTTGCAGGGGAAATCAAGGATCTCAAAACCCTTATCCTTAAGATCCTTGTACATAGCTTCAAGGGGCTCATAGTGAGGTGTAAATCCGCATCCTGTTGCGGTATTTACGATAAGAAGTACCTTTCCTGCGTACTCGTTTAAACTTACTTCATTACCGGTTCTGTCCTTAACTGTAAAATCGTATACTCCTGCCATAGTCTTCTCCTTTGCTTAATCAGCCGATTCCATGTTCGCAAGTGCTTTGTAAGTAAGAGCATAGAGTGTTTTGAATTCGTCCTCCGTAAGGCCTACCTTAGCCGCAATCTCACCGGGAATGTGAACTGCCTTTGCCTTCAGTTTCTTACCTTCCTTGGTAAGCTTAAGAGTCAAAAGTCTTTCATCAACCCCCGAACGTTCCCTGGTTATGTATCCGGCAAGTTCAAGTCTCTTCAGAACCGGAGTCAGAGTTCCGTAATCCAGATGAAGACAGTCCGCAAGATCTCTTGAAGAAGCCACTTCCCTCTCCCACATGACCATCATTACGATGTACTGGGTATAAGTAAGATCAAGTTCCTTCAGGTACGGGCCGTACTGTCTTACAAGTTCCTTTGAGCAGGCATAAAGCGGAAAACAAACCTGATTGCAAAGCTTAAGTCTGTCAAAGTCGTTACTGTTTTTCATTTACTCTTACCTCGTATCACTTTCGTACAATTTACTTGTGCAAAAGTATTCTATAAAATCCCGCCAGATAAGTCAACAGATTTTTTATACCATCCTTTATCCTCTGATAACTTTATATTCATAGAACTCTCCGGGATTAAGGATAACATCGGCCCTCATTTCAGTAGCGGGCTTAAGATCGTAGCGGAAAGTCTTCTTCGACAGTTCGATCTGTTTTTCCCCGTCTTTGGTCCAAGGAGCAAAATACTGAATGAGTTTTACATTCTCATCCTGAATATGAATTGTTGCGGTAACGGGGTGTGCGTGATCCGTAACATGTGCGTACAGGATGAAGGTATCATTGTCATAGTGGAATACGGAAACGTTCGGAGCGGTGACATATATACCGCCATAATTAAACTCCTGCTTCACCGCATCCATTGCCCACCCCGGTATCTTAGAAAGATCCGAAGGATTCTCGGGAATGTTTATCAAAAACATCCTGCCCTTTCCGTATGTATCCTTAAGGAAAAGAGTCGAGTGATACTCTCCCGCACCTCCGTTTAAAAGAGACCAGGAAAGATTGTTTGAATGCTGAATGTCCGCAAACAGTACAGGCTTGACATCCTCCAGATATCCGGCAGGATCGTCAGTCACATAATATCTGGTGACATTAAGCTTTCTTCCGGTAAGGTACGCACTGCTTATCTCTCTCCATTCGTCTTCGGGAGCCTTAGCCATAAAGCCGGGGGTTACGAACACCTTTCCGCCGGATATCATAAACTCCCTGAGTTTAACGAATATCTCCCTGTCATAAAGAGAACTTTCGGTTACGAGAACGCTTCCATCTTTCGGGAAAACGGTTGTGGGATAAAGAGCGATCCCCTGCATTCCGAGGAAATCCTCAATGTGATTTTCACCCTGTGATGCATAAGGAATATATGCGGGAATTCCTACGGGCTTGCCCGTCTTATCCAGCATCCTGTCTATTCTGGAAAGCTGAAGCCCAAGAGGAGTGACGAGCTTATTTTCATAAAGATCCGTCCACTGGAAAAGAGTGATTTCTTCGGGCCTTGCAAATGCGGACAGATATCCCTGTTCAAGGTAATCATCGATGGGCCAGCACTGATATGTGTCAAACCAGGTTCCCTGATTTCTGCCCTCCGAAGCATCATCCATCCACCTTACAAGACTGTAGCTCAGATACGTGGGAAGATGCTGATCCTGATATGCACTGGCTCTTGTTTCCGTTCCTGTATAAACCCTGTCGAAGATATCCTTTTCCACATCGGGTCTGTAACCGGTTGCATGATATGACTCACGCCAGTTGGGGAACTTGATGATCATTTTGATATTGGGATTGATCTTTTTGGCGGGACCCACTATCAGATTCTCCGAAACATCCTTCATGAGATCTCTTCTGAAATCGACCCACGATCTGTCTTCCTTGGCCTTAAGACATTCTTCGCAGGTACAATTGGTAAAATAGAAATCATCCAGGATGACTTCATCAAAAAGCTCCGCACAATACTCGGAAACCTTCTTCACATGCTCCCTCATTCCCGGATTGGTATAGCAGAATGTTCCGAAAAGTCTCTGCTTTTCTTTATCCTCATCAGAAAGATCCGGAACAACCGTGGTCAGACCGCCCGACACCTCCACATTTCTGTCTCTGAAGAACTTCGTTATCTCTCTGATCTTGTCCTTCTCAACCCAGTGGGGGCCTCTGTAGGGCTCCAGATATACCTTATCAAGTCCCACATATTTCTCGATGAAATCGTACTGTTTTTCAAGAGTATCAAGATCCATATTTTGAAGGATCGAAGATACGCAGTATACGGTTACTTTGAAGTTATTAAAATGACCCATGAAGTTTTCTCCTCCATCTTCCATGAATTACCGGTTCTGTTTCTTCCGGTTCGGGTTCTGACGCAGCAAGGAGCGGAGCCAGATATTTATTAAGCGCAAAGGCATTTACCGCAAGTGCGCCGATCCAGGCACTGATCTCCGCATATGCCGTTGCTTTGAATCCGAGTCTGCTCATTAAAAATGATATCACGAATATCCTCAAAAACATCTCCAGTATTCCTGAAGCCATGGGAAGCATAGGCTTTCCCATACCCTGGACACAGTTCCTGACTACGAAGAGAACATCCACGAATATCATCATGATCCCGCATCTGGGAAGGAACATGCACGCCAGACGTATCTGCGCGCTTCCCTGCAAAAGAATACGGGCCAGAAATCCCGGGAAGAAAACCATGAGTGATCCCAAAAGAAGGTAGGATATACCTGCAACGGAAAGCGTGACTTTGAGTCCTTCCCTGATCCTTACAAACCTGCCGGCACCATAGTTCTGAGAAGTATAAGCACTCATGGCATTTCCTGCGGTCGAAGCGGGATTCATGAAAAGATTCAGATATTTACTGCAAGCCGCATATGCCGCTGTATATACGACACCGTAGCCGTTTACGAAATACTGAACCACCATGCATCCCACCGCAGTTATGGAATTCATAAATGCCATGGGAAGTCCGTTTGCAAGAAGTTCGAAGAAGATCTTATTTTCATTCTTAAAATGTTCTTTCTGAAGATGAATAACCGGTATCCTGCTGAGTCTGTAGATGCAAAACGCAGCGGAGATTATCTGGGCTACGATGGTTGCGATGGCAACGCCTTCAACCCCCATCCCCATTCCGAATATGAAAAAGCAGTTCAAAGTAACGTTGAGAACAGAAGAAATGATAATAGCCTTGAGGGGAGTTTTGCTGTCCCCGAGAGCTCTTAAAACAGCCGCACTTATATTGTAGCAGATACCGGTGGAAAGCCCGCCGAAGATGATGTATCCGTACTTAAGGCTGTCAGCCATGATGATCTCATCCGTCTGAAGAAGCCTTAACGCATGAGGAAGAAAAGCAACGCTGAATCCGGATAAAAACAAAGAGATCACTATGCCGAGTTCAATGACTCCTGCCATTCTATGTTTAAGCGCCTCAATATTTCCGGCACCGTAACTCTGAGCGATGAGAACACCGAATCCGTTTGCTATACCGAATGAAAAACCGACTATCAGGAAAAATAAAGAACCCATGTTTCCGACAGCGGCAAGGGCATTATCTCCGAGTCCCTTTCCTACGATCCATGTGTCCGCAAAATTATAAAACTGCTGAAGCATACTGGTCATTAAAAGCGGCCAGTAAAACTGCAGTATAAGTGCTGAAGGTTTTCCTTTTGTAAAATCAGTTTCCCGACTTTTCATGATCATTCACCCTTTCAAGCACATTCTATTCCGCGGCAGTTTTTTATAGAATTACTTATTTGTTGAGTTTTGCCCATTTTTTGTTATTATTAAGGTATGAATAAAAACACTCAGGAAACAATACATTTTGAAACCCCGACGTCCATCTCCATCACCAATGACGAGATACCGGAGATTTATCCTCCTCATTGGCATAATGCTGCGGAGTTTACCGTCGCTCTCAAAGACGGATGCAAATACAAGATTGGGGATACTGTCTATAAATTAAATGCCGGGGATGTTCTTCTGATATGGCCCGGACAGATCCACGAAACGGTCAAGATTCCCAAAAACGGAGCGATATTCATCCAGTTTTCTTCTCTGATCCTGGAGAACAACATGGATCTTTTATCCGTGTCCAGATTTCTCTATGATTGCAAACACATATCCGTCAAAGAGGAACCGGTCCTTGCCGAATTCATAGCAGACAGAATATTTGAGATCGAGAGGATCAAAAAATCCGGAGATATGTTTGCGGAGTCAAGAAGCAAGGGATGTGTTTATGAGATATTGGTAACTATCGGTGAGCATGTCATGTCGGACAACAGCTCTCTTATCGATTCCGAAGACACCTCCAGGATAGGATGGCAATACATACATGCCGCATGCAATTATATCTCCGAGAATTCATCCAACCCCATCACTCAGACGGAGGTCGCGGATCATATCGGGATAAGCACCTTCTATTTCTCGAAGCTGTTCAAGCAATACATGCACATATCCTTCCCTGCATACCTTTCAAATATCAGGGTAAAGAGTGCCACATCTCTTCTGCTTGATAAGGGATTATCCATTACGGATTGTGCGTTCATGGCGGGATTCCAGTCCACCACTACATTCAATAAGGTGTTCAGGGAGATCACGGGGTATTCACCCAGGAATTACAGGAAGTTATACAGATAAACAAATAAAAAGCGTCCGCAGGTTGCGGACGCTTTTACTTTAATAATCTAAATCCTTCGGGATATAGCCCAGGTCATATGTTTCTCCGTTTGAATCCGTCACCCGGACCGCATATAGCTCTCCTGTCTCGGATATCAGATCAAATATTCCGTTTTGACTTACGGTAAATGTAAAGGGTGAATAGTTTCCGGTTCCCCGTTCATACTCCAGTTCATCACATGTATAGGTAACAGTACCCTTCGAACCTATAATCGTTATCTCTTCCACATCAAGTATATCATATTTATAGAAATTGGAAGATGCATTTATGACCGCGGTATTATCTGTGAGTTCTACCATAGGGGCACTACTTCCCACTCCACTAAGTTTCACACGGGACAGTTCCGGCCAATAAGATAAAATATCCGTACCGGAATCCAGTGTATTCACCAATGTATCATACGAGCCCTGATAGCAGGTTATTCCCTCTATAGACAAAAAGTAGTAAAGATCTTTTATCACACCATGCCCCAGCATGCTCGTATCACCTGTATAAATACTTACTATATGATCATATGTTTCATCATCAATATAGTTATACATCCCAAAAACGGACCAGAAGTTCGCGTGATCAATATAACCCCAAACCGATATGCAAATCTTCCGGGATTTATCGATTTCATCACATGAGTTAAATGCTTCTGCCATATCTAACGGATAAGAATTACCATCGCTTTTCACTAAATATTCATAAGATGTGCATCCACTGTATTCATTATATTCCTGTCCTCTATATAAAAGGTCATCCCCTCTGAATTCTTCAATGCTTTCCGACAGTGCGTCATCAGGAGCCTGATTTCGCGGGTTATGTGATTTCTCAATAGTTGCCGTAATAACACCGATCAGCACAATTGTCAGCACTGCAACAAATATATATCCAAATATACTGTTTATAAATTTGGCCAAAACACGCAAAAGACCGGTCTCCTCTTTTCCCGGATTTAATTCTTTTCTCATGATAAAAGCATGTCTTAACAAAAGATTTAAACCGGATACGATAAACAACGCTCCTGTAATACCGAAAATAAGATACAGGAGATTAGCTATACCCACATTCATTAAAATAAAATAATTCATAAGCCCTCCTGTCACCCAACTCCGAAAATAGGCACCAGTATTGTGCCCCGGATAATTTTTCCGGCAAATCCAAATACCACAAATCCCAATGAGAAAGAAAGAAAATTGGCAAGGTAGGTAAACAGGACGATCCGTGAAAGCTTTTTATCGGACACCTTCCGGTAAAAATGTATTTCCCAGAAAGGGATTAATAACAGTTCGGCAATCGCAGTCCACAGATATACCGGTACCTTATAATCCGAAAAAAAGACAAATTGACACAGATAAAAAATCAAAACCGTACACATATTGAATGAAACGTTTGTGCAGATATTAAGTGACTTCACAAAGCGCCCATTATCCGTAATCTTAGCGCCTATAATTACAGGCTTTTCAATAAGCACCGTAAAGTATGCCAATAAATACACAAGTAGTGGACCGATAGCCAAAATAAACAAGAACGAGAAAGCTGCATATCCCATAACATCATCCCCTTTCAATAAGGAAAGCACCGGCATTACACATCATCCGGTCAAGAAAGGAACAGAGAATATCAGAATAAAACACGAATTTTAGAAATAAAAAAGGCGATAACTTTTTTGAAGAGTTTATCATGATGATTCTCCTAAAAAGCACCCCCCTAGGGGTATATTAACATGGGAAACATTGGAAAAGAAAGAGGCAAAAGAAATAATCGCCATGGCGATCACTGCCGTGCTCATTCGGAAAACTCGCTTTGCTCGTTTTCCTCATGCCGGGCTTCGCCCTATTAATACATAAAAAATCCGACCGCTCTGCATGTAAACATGCTCACGGTCGGTATTTTTATGTATTAGCACGGCTCAGTTTTCGATCACATGCCCATTCCCATTCCTGCGCCTGCGGGCATAGGAGGCTGGGGCTCTTTGATAGTTGCTACAACGCTCTCGGTGGTGAGAAGGGTTGATGCAACTGAAGTAGCGTTCTGAAGAGCGCTTCTGGTAACCTTAGCGGGATCAAGGATTCCGGCCTTAACCATATCGACATACTCTTCGTTAAGAGCATCGAATCCCATTCCCTTCTTGGACTCACGAACCTTGTTTACGATAACGCTTCCGTCAAGTCCTGCATTTGCAGCGATGTGATAAAGAGGAGCTTCAAGTGCCTTAAGGACAACTCTTGCGCCGGTCTTCTCATCTCCGTCAAGGGTATCTGCAAGCTCTGCAACCTTCTTGGATGCGTGGATGTAAGCTGATCCGCCGCCTGCGATGATTCCTTCCTCAACAGCTGCTCTGGTAGCTGCAAGAGCATCTTCCATACGAAGCTTAGCTTCCTTCATCT
>JAEEGK010022123.1_pt1 | contig 13388 bp, 8 predicted proteins | sample 8958771 | NCBI WGS metagenome assembly JAEEGK01 (sample SAMN16246547, study PRJNA631951) | gut metagenome | biome: gut microbiome; feature: rumen; material: SC-attached | host: Bos | place: Iran: Karaj | collected 2018-10 | reverse complement strand
CTGCACAAGCCAAAGCACTTCGAGGAGAGCGCCCTGCCCCACCGGATAACGGCTGAGGAGGTCTGCACAACGTTCCTTGATTTCGGGAGTATTGAGCTTCGCGAGTACTTCCTTTGTAGGAGGCTGCGGCACAGGCTTGTTCACATAGCCAAACTTCTGACCCGGATCCGGGAGAGCATCGATCGGCTGTGCTGGACGGTCGAACGTCAAATGATTGTTCGTAACAAATTGGACGGCGCCAGTAATATGTTCTCTCATCGGTCAAGTTCTCCAGCAATAATGTTGAGACCCGAAAGCACGGCCATGGAGTCAGCCAAGAGACCGCCTTCGACGAGTTCATGGAAAGCAGCAAACTGCGTGAGGCAAGGCGGACGCACCTTGATGCGGTACGGATGGCCGCTGCCATCAGAAATAATCGTAAAGCCAAGTTCGCCGTTAGCGCATTCGGAACCGCAGTAGTATTCGCCTTCCGGCACGCGGATGCCTTCGTAAACGCTCTTGAAGCGACCGATAAGGCCTTCCATATCTTGATAAGCGAGCTTGTGAGACGGCACGCGGATACGCGGATCGACGATATCGACCGGGCCCGGAGTAAGGCGCTTCAAGGCCTGACGCACGATTTTCACGGATTCTTCGATTTCGGCCAAACGAACTTGCAAACGGTCATTGCAGTCGCCCTGAGTGCCGACCACGACTTCCCAGTCGTAAGTTTCGTAATCGTAGTACGGTTCGTCCTTGCGGAGGTCAGCGGCAACACCGGAGGCACGGAGGCACGGACCGGTCCAGCCATAGCTGATTGCCTTTTCGGCAGAAATCTTGCCGATACCCACCGTACGGTCGAGGAAGATGCGGTTGCGGTCTAAGCAAGCGTGCAAGTCCTTCAAAGCCTTTTCGGTAGAGTTGAGAGCTTCGAGAACGTCTTGTTCAAAGCCAGCGTAGCTATCGCGAGAAAGGCCGCCGATACGGGCAAAGCTGTTCGTAAGGCGTGCGCCCGTGAGCTTTTCCCAAATGCACATGATTTCTTCACGTGGGTTGAACGCATACATAAACGGAGTCGTACCGCCCAAGTCCTGGAACGCAGCAGCAACGCACACAAAGTGGTCGTTGATACGGCTAAGTTCGTTCACAATCACGCGGAGCACCTTGCAGCGTTCCGGGATTTCAACACCGAACATGTTTTCGACTGCACGGCAGAACGCAATGTTGTTCATGATAGCAGAGCAGTAGTTGAGGCGGTCCGTATAAGGAACCACTTGCTGCCAAGTGCCGCGTTCCACCATCTTTTCGAACCCGCGGTGGAGGTAGCCGATTTCTTCGACAGAAGCCACGATAGTTTCGCCATCCATGGCAGCCAAGAAACGCAAGCAACCGTGAGTCGCCGGGTGGCTGGGCCCCACGTTAAGAGGCATCAAATTCAGCTTTTCGCCATTCGGATCTAATACGATCATGCCTTGATACTCCCTTCCAAAAATTCATTGTCGTTCGTTTCCACTTCCTTGGAGCGCTGGATAACCTTGTAACCAAGCTCTTCAAGACGCTTTTCAAGTTCCGGAAGCAAGAAGTCGTTAGTCGAAAGCCACTGGCGCTTCTGGGCAGGGTAATCCTTGCGGAGCGGATGGCCGACAAATTCGACGTGGTTCAACAGGCGGCGGAGGTCCGGGTGACCCGTGAACACAATACCGAACTGGTCATAGACTTCGCGTTCGTACCAGTTTGCGTTCGCATAAAGGTCGCTAATCGTCGGAACCTTCAAATCTTCTTCGGACACCAGCACCTTCAGACGGATGCGGCAACCAGGGTTGGACATGCTCTTAAAAGCATAGCCGATTGCAAAACGCGGGCCTTCGTGGTTCGGGTAAGTCAAGTAGTCGATACCGGCGATATCTACAAGCATTTCGAACTTGATACCGGATTCTTCCTTGAGGAACTGGACTGCGTTGTGCAGATAGGAGGCGGAAACAACAGCAGTCACACCCCACTTGTCTTGCGGTTCACGCTTGGCGCCAAACTTCTCTTCAAGGACGGCGAAGATTTCTTCAACAGTCATCATCCTACTCCTTCCAGAACTGGGCTTTCTTCACAAAATTCTGTTCTTTTTCTTTCACGAAATCCTTGACATCCACAATCTTTTCGCGGACGCAGGCAGCGGTTTCGCGCTTTGCTTCGGCAGTCTTGGCCTTGATCATTTCAAGCTGTTCCTTGACGCTTTCGGCACGCTGTTTCATGAAAGATTCATCCTTGACTTTCTTCTGCAAGTCAAACATCGCATCGAAGAAAGCTTCTGGGCGCGGAGGGCAACCGCCGATATACACATCCACCGGGATAATGTGGTCGATACCCGGCACCGTGCAGTAGCAGTCATAGAAACCGCCAGAGCTAGCACAAGCGCCCATGGCGATGACCCAGCGGGGTTCGGCCATCTGTTCGTAGATGCGCTTTAAAATCGGGGCCTGCTTGTAAGTAATCGTACCCGCAACAAGCAGCACATCGGACTGACGCGGCGTAAAACGCACGTATTCAGAACCGATACGCGACAGGTCGTAACGGCCCACTTCCGTACTCATGAATTCAATTGCACAACAAGCCGTACCGTAAGGGAACGGCCACAACGAATTGGAGCGCCCCCAGTTGACCAAAAAGTCAAGCGAGGACGTAATGATATTCGGCTTTTCTGCCTCATTACCCATAGGAGTTACCTCATAAATTTCGCGCCTAAAGATAGAAATTTAATAGTAGGAAGTAGGAAGTAGGAAGTAAGAAGTAAGCAATAGGAGGTAGACAGCAGGAAGCTGGAAGTAGGACAAATACGTAAGGCGAGAGAAGCGGCGGTGCTCGCACCGACATTTCCGAGCCTAGTATTTGGTAAATGAGCGTAGCGAATTTACAAGTAGGCAGTAGACAGTAGGAAGTGGCTAGTAAACAGTGGTTAGTGATTAGGGGTTAGGCGTTAGGGGTTAGGTTTTAGGAGTTAGGACAATTATCACGCGTTTCACGCGTCCATTATAAGGCGGCTCAGCCGCGATTTTTCTCTCCTAATACCTGAAACCTAATACCTCTAAGCCATCTTGCTTGCATCACTGCGGACGCTTTCGACCTTTCCGGCAAAGAAGCTATAAGCGGCAGGCACAATGAACAGCGTCATGAACGTCGCGAACGTAAGGCCGCCCGCAATCGCAACACCCATCGCAATGCGGCTCGGGGTGCCGGTCATGATGAGCGGCACCGCGCCCAATACCGTAGAAAGGCTCGTCATGAGGATTGGGCGGAAGCGGCGTTCCGCCGCCATCCGAGCCGCCTCAAGCTTGCTGCATCCCGTATTTTCCGCAATCTGGTTTGCAAATTCCACAATCAAGATACCGTTCTTCGTCACAAGAGCAATCAGCAAAATCAAAGCAATTTCGCTAAAGATGTTGAGTGTCTGCCCGGTAACGTACAAACTCACAAGTGCACCCGAAAGAGCTAGCGGCACTGTGAAGAAAATCACGAACGGAGCACGGAAGCTTTCAAACTGCCCCGCCAGCACCAAGAACACAAGCGCCAAAGCCAACATAAACACCACGTAAAGTCCCGAAGAACTTTCTTCAAATTCCTTCGATGATCCGCTCAAAGTCGTACTCACGCTGGGGTAATCCTTCAAGATTTTTTTCGCAATCGCACGCATTTCTTCAACGCCATCGCCAATCGTCTTGCCCGGAACAAGTCCCGCCTGGATTGTCGCTGCACTAAAGCGGTTATAACGCGGGAGCGACGGCGATGCAGACTGTTCCTTATACGTGATAAAGTTGTCCAAGCTCACCAATTCACCCTTGCCGTTCTTGACCGTAAGCATCGAAAGATTTTCCGGCGTCTCGCGATACTGGTAGCCGACTGCACCGATAATATCGTACTGGCGTCCATCCTTGTAATAGTCGCCATACGTCTGGTCGCTAATCGCAAGCTGTACCGCCTGCGCAATGTCGTTCACCGAAACGCCTTCTTCGTTGGCCTTGTCACGCAAGATTTCGATATGCAATTCCGGCTTCGTAAAACGCAAGTTGCTGTTCACCACGCTAAATACAGGACTTTTGCTTGCCGCTTCTTCGAATTTCGGCACAAGGTCGCGCAACACTTCGATATTCGGAGCCTGCAACACGAACTGCACCGGGAGCCCACCGCGCTGCGTACTGATGCTCTGCGGTTCAAACACCATCACGCGCAAATCCGGATATTCGTTACCGAGCACCTGGATCACGCGGGCAATTTCGCTCTGCGGGCGGCGAGATTTCTTGTCGTCGTTCAAGAAGAGTCTCATTCTCGAGTTACCGGCGTTCCATGCACCCGCCTGAAATTCCGTATATTCATTGGAATCGAGAATCGAAATCACCTCATCGGCAAACTCGTCCGCCATGCGTTTTGTACGCGAGAGGTTCACGCCTTCGGGCATGCTCATGTTCACCATGACCGCATTCGAATCTTCTGTCGGCGCCATTTCGCTACTCATGTTATTGAAGCAGAAATACGCTGCAGCAAACAGAGCCGCCACAATCGGGAACAAGAGGAATCGCAAACGGAGGAATCCGCCCAGCAAGCGGGAATAAAGCCCGTTGAAACCTTCAAAGAACGGTTCCGTAATTTTGAAGAAAAAGCCCTTCTTCTGGTGCTTCAAGAATTTCGAACAAAGCATTGGCGAAAGCGTTAAAGCGCAAAGCGTCGAAAGGAACACCGTTCCAATCATCACCGCAACAAATTCACGGAACAAAAGCCCCGTCGTACCGCCCAACGCAAGCACAGGCACAAACACCGTCATGAGCACAATCGAAGTCGCAATCACCGCAAAAAAGATTTCGTTTGTTCCTGCCACAGCCGCTTGTTTCGGAGTCATGCCGTTTTCAATCTTGTGGTAAATATTTTCCACAATCACAATAGCGTCATCGACCACAAGCCCAATGGCCAAGACCATCGCCAAAAGCGTAAGCACGTTGATACTGAACCCGCAAAGATAAAGCACAAAGAAACTACCGATTACGGACACCGGCACCACGACCATCGGGATAAACGTCGTACGCCCTTCGCGCAAGAACGCAAAGATAATCGCAATCACAAGAATAAACGCAATAAAGATGGTCTCCACCACTTCCTTGATGGAGGCGCGGATGTTAATCGAAGTATCGCGACCGTAAAGCAGTTCTACGTCTTTCGGAATTTCCCTGCGGATGTCCTCAACACGCTTGTAAAACTCGTTTGCAATTTCCACATGGTTGCTGCCCGGCTGGGCCATGAGCGCAATCGTAATCGAGTTCTTGCCGTTACGTCTGAAACCGGTACGCGTGTCCTTCGGTTCGTAATGAATGTCCGCCACATCCGAAATACGGATAACGTTACCATCGGCAGCGACCTTTACCGCAATATTGCCAAAAGATTTCGGGTCGAGGATTCGGCCAAGCGTTCGGATCGAAAGCGTCGTTTCGCTACCTTCGATAGAACCGGACGGAAGTTCCAAGTTTCCCTTGCTCAAAGCCGCCGACATTTCTGCACCGGAAACGCCAAGAGCCTGCATGCGTACCGGATCCAGCCACAGACGCACCACTGGGCGTTTTTCGCCCCAAATTGCCACTTCCGAAACACCGTTAATGGTCTGCAAGCGTTCCTTCACATGGTTGTTCGCCAGTTCCGAGACTTCCATCGGGTCAAGCTTATCGCTCACCAAGCTCACCATCAAAATCGGGTCGTTATCGCTATCGGACTTATAAACGGTCGGTTCATCGACATCGTCAGGCAAACGGCGACGCACACGGCTCACGCGGTCGCGGATTTCGTTCGCCGCCGCTTCAAGGTCCATGCCCGTTTCAAATTCAATGCTGATGTAAGAGAATCCATCGCGGCTCGTCGATGTAAGAGCCTTGATGCCGGACGCACTGTTGATGGATGCTTCCAAAATTTCAGTCACTTCCGCTTCGACCACGGCAGCATTTGCCCCCGGATAAGACGTACGCACCTGAATCAACGGATAATCGACGTTCGGGTATTCACGAATGCCAAGCGAAGTCAATCCAAAAAAGCCAAGCAACAGGATGACAAGAGCCATCACCGTCATGAGCACCGGGCGGCGAACAGAGAGTTGGCTTACGCTCATTACTCCACCTCGTAATTGATCGAATGACGGAGTCCCTTAATTTTTACAGCAGCACCCGGACGCAGGCTCACAATACCCGAGGCAATAACCGTATCACCAGCATCAAGCCCCGAAAGCACTTGCACAGACATCGGCGTACGAAGTCCCGTCGTCACATGCTTGATTTTGGCCTTGCCGTTATCATAGACAAACACGTAAGCCCCTTCCCTATCGAGAATCATCGCTTCGGACGGAATCGTAAAGCTCTGCACGTTGCTTGCTTCCATGGCGACATTCACGCTCACAAAGCTCCCTGCGATGAGTTCGCCCTTCGAATTATCGACATCCACCATCACGCGGCGGGTGCGGCTGCTTTCAGAAATTACAGCATCCAACGCAGAAACGACACCTTCTTTTTCGACGTTGCGTTCCGCATCCTTCAGCGAAATCTTGTCGCCCACTTTAATCACGGATGCATAACGCTGCGGGAGAGCAAACTTCGCCTTGAGGCGATTGACTTCACTGAGTTCAGCAATGGGCGTTCCCGAATTGAGCCAGGCGCCCACGGACACATCCACAAAACCAAGCTTGCCGCTAAACGGCGCACGGACTTCGGTCTTTGTCAGTTGAGCACGGATAAGTTCAACGCTAGCCTGAGCGGACTTGAGCGACGCCTCGGCAGATTCCAAGTCCTGCTTGGTCGCACCGTTCTTTTCAAAGAGACCGCGAACACGCTGTTCCTTTTGTTCAGCAAGCATCTTGTTCGATTCCGCCTGCTTGAGCTGCGCACGCAGTTCCGAATCATCAATCTTTGCAAGGAGTTCGCCCTTCTTGACGAGCGCGCCATCTTTCGCCTTGAGGCTTACCAAGCGGCCCGAAGTCGCCGCCGAAAGCGAAACGCTATTCTTCGGCACCAGTGTCGCCATCGTCTGGAATACCTTGCCCTGCGAGCTGAGCTCCGCCACATATCCCTCGACATTCAAGACTCGCTGAGCCTTTCCGCCAGGGCCACCACCTGCACCGCCTTTGCCAGAAGCTTTATCCGAACCTTTTGCAGAACCATCCTTACCACCACATGCGATAAGAAGTAGAGAAGTCAATGTAACAAGAAGAAGCTTATTCATAGTAGGAAGTGGTTAGTGGTTAGTAAACAGTGGTTAGAATTTTCCGCGTATTTAGATGAACTGCTTATCAAAAAAGTTGCATAAAAGGTCTTAGGCAACAGGGGTTAGGTTTTAGGTTTAAATAATCGTGGCTTCACCACCTTTTAAAAAGACGAGCATAGCTCGTGATTCTTTTTCCTAAGCCCCTACAACCTATTACCTACTCAGAACTTGACGTTCATCATGAGTGCTCCGCCGTCCTGGTAAAATTCAGGTTCGAACTGCACTCGGCTAGAGAACGACTTGCTGGAGGTCGCTCGATAAACACGCACTGCATCCAGCATGGAAATCACACGGTTCAGAATCAACGCCCCCACAGACACTTGGAATACGATGCGGCTCACGCGATAATGACGCATGCGACTCTTGAATTCGTCGATATGCTCCGTTGTTTCTGGATTGTCAGAACTGCCCCAATCCCACTGGATATCGTTCGAATATTCCTCATCAACTTTCTTGTCCGAACGAAGCATAGCCTGGTTGTAATCCTCGTCCATGTCCGGCGAAGAGTTCTGACCGAACACACCAGAACGACTGCGGTAAGACCCTACCGTATTCAACAGCGAAACATTCTTGCCGCCGGTAAACCCAGCATGGCGAACAGCGTAATTATGGGCAGACGTCACATAGCGGTCGCCCACGACATAAGAGCCAATAGCGACAACCCACAACGCAAGGTCCGTCCATACAAACGGACGCACAAGTTGCTTTTCGTTCAAATACAATTCGCCCATACCCGGTAAAAGGGCCGAAGCACCAACAGCAAGAAAAACATTCTTGTCGCTATTCTTATAAACGTTTTCATCGACGCTCACCACGATTTGCGAGAAAGCGGCGACCGACGCAAGCAGTATGGCCAGAATAAAGCGCATTAGAATCCCCAGTTCGCGCGAACTCCCCAACTAAAGGAATCCGTAAACGAGACACCGCTATCGAAATGCAAACGATCATACCAAGAAACATCTTCTTCGTAAAGCACCTTATTGTGGGCATTCGCAGTAAGAGCCGCATCAACAGCAGAGATGATATGGTTCAAAATCAAGCCACCAATGAACCAAACCTGCATGTCCGCATAATCGTTGGCATCGCTACGCATCTTGCGGTATTTCTTCAGATAATCGGATTCGCCGAGCGGAACCGTTTCAGAGTTCGGGTCACTAAGATTAAGGCTGCTAGCCACCGCAGCATCGGCATCTTCCCAACCCAGTACGTAAGAACCTTCAGAAATCAACTGGAATACTTCGGATTCATTATCAAACCCTTTAACGTTCTTAATTTCGTCCCCCAGCGTTATGTCCTTATTACGATCATACTTGCTGACAAAGTTATTGTAATGAACTTCATCGTCAAAGAACAGAGCATTTTCGTGATAGCAACCACCATGATCTGCAGAGCCATAAAGAGCCTCGCAGAACGACTTACGCGTACCCATGTAACGGTTGTTAAATTCGCTGCCATAAAGATCGGCATCCGTTTCGTAAAGGTCACGCATAACCCTTTCGAAACGTCCAATGGAGTAATGCTCCTTGGCAAAGCTCTTGTACTTCTTCACCTGTTCATTGTACTTGTGGATGGAGAAATAGCCCCAACAAGTCCACATAGCCACTTCAAAAGCCAAATACACGCCACCGCGAACATACGTAGCCGTATTACCGCCCACATAGAGTTGACCCGCACCAGGCACCAAAAGCGAGAGGAACAAAGCCTTGCGCGGGTTCTTGTAACGGCCCTTCATTTCATCAATGCCATGCACCTTGGAAACTTTCACCGGTCCAAGCAAATCGCGACGGCTCATGCTATTGGACGAAGCGGCAACCGAGCTGCTGCTCAAGTTCGTTAAGCCTGCTGCCTGAGCCTGGGCCAAAGAATCCGCCCTCCGGGTAGAATCGGCAAGCGCACGTACCCTTTCGGCTTCGGCAATTGCCGCTTCACGTATCAGCGAATCGCGAGCAGCAGAATCCAAAACAGTGGTATCGACAACGGCGGCAACTTCGGGCACAACAGCCGACGAACTTAAATCAACAACAATCGAAGAACTAGATTCCACCAGCACCACAGAAGACGAACTGGCAATCACGCTAGCCGCCTCGGAAGAAGAACTCAAGACAACAACTGAGGAACTCGAAGGCACAACGGAAGAGCTAGAAACGGCCTTGCTGCTAGAAGACTTCGTCTTGGACTTTTTAGAAGCGGAACTCGCCACAGCCTTGGCCGATGAACTAGCCGGCTTTTCCACAGCAGAACTTGCTGGAGCGGCCTCCTTAGCGGCAGAACTTGCAGGAGCAACGGCAGCCTTGGCTGCAGCGGAACTCGCCGGGGCCGTAGCAGGCGTTTTAGCCGTAGCTTCTTCTTCAAATTCAGCGAAAAGGTCTCGCACTTGGCCAAAAGAAAGCTGAGCGAGAGACAAACCTAAAAATAGAGGTAAAAGAGCAAACTTGCGCATATAACTCTAAAATAGCAAAAATTGTATGAAAAACGAAAAACCTCGGATAAAAATCCGAGGCTTTCAACATCAAAATTTCACGAAAAACTACTTGATGCGAATACGCTGAGTCACGGAACCGACACGTACCATATAAATGCCCGCATTAGCAACCGGAACTTCAAAGTTTGCAGAATTGACGACACCAGAGCGAATTACTTTTCCCTGCATATCGAGAATAGCAAACTTCTTACCCACCGTAGCATTGCTTACCTTGACATTGCGAGCAAATGAAGAAAGACCGAACTTCGTTGCAACCTTGACCGGAGTAAGTCTAGTCGGAATAACTTCGCATTCGTCCTTAATAATCAAGGTTCCATCGCGACCGATATTAAATACGATATTTGTAAAATTCGGCGAGATATTGACAAAGTTGGTATCGTTGAAATTCATAGGATAGATATACTTTCTTGCACCGCTAATCGTAGGAACACCCGTGTAGGCCACAAATTCTTTTCTATAGAACAGAGAATCCGGCAACTGATTTTCACCAAAGTAGAGCGGCAAAACATCATAGCTTCTCGGAACCGTAATCAAGCTATCATTGGAGATGTATTCCTGACAAACTTTTTCACCAATGATAGAGACCGTAATCTTTTCCGTGTAAGGCGTAATCGTAAAGTGACCTTGCTTTACCTTCAACAAGTAGTTCGGATCACCTTCTGCCGATGCAAACGCCACAGAAATGCGGTATGTAGAGTCATTGCCTTCAGAATCACGGAGCACATTTTCGCCCGGTTCACGAGCCACGGTATAATCAGCAAGCTGATCCCCTTCGACAAGACCAGTTACAGAAACCTTGAACGTTTCAGGATCAGGCTGTCCATAAACCTTCGACGTATCGCCCACAGTAACATTAACAAGTTTCTTGCTCACTTTAAGAACCGCAGGAACGTATTCCGTTACAACGTAATTCTTGTTCGTCGGACTCTTCTTGTCAAAGTCAAGAGCATATTCGCCCGCAGGGAGAAGGCCCTTTTTGTCAAGTCCCACATGAATATTGTCGAGTTCGTCGCCCTTCAAAAGGCTATCTGCGACCCACTTGAATTCAGCCGGAATAGAATCGCCATAAGTAATGGAATCGGACAAAGCCGTAATCACGAGAGGCTTCGGCAAAATGGTCAACGAACCGTCAGTAACTTCGAATTCCACATTCGGATAGTTGACGGAAGTATTTTCGAAATTCTTTGCAGAAATTCCCATTGCATAAGAGCCTGCATCAGAACCCGACACGGTGTCTCTTCCCGTAAATTTGACAAACTTCAAAGGATATGCCGTACTATTAGACTTTATTTCATATCCCTTTACAATGTGTTCCTTGCCATCGTACTTTACAGTATCGACATGACCTTCTACAGTAACAACAATCTTGCCGTCGTTCGGAGCAATTGTAAGCACACCACCTTCAGCAACCGTAACAACGTAATTCGGATTGGATTTAGCATCAACAGTTGCGGTAATAGCGTAGTCACCGGCATCTTCGCCCTTTTCACGAACAAGCTTGACACCAGCCAAAGAATCCTTAACACCATCGAAAGAAACAAGGCCTTCAACCGTATAAGTTAATTCAGGATCTGTTTCACCGAACAGCTTTGTAACGTTGTCTGCAGTCAAAGTCACAGCCTTCTGAGTAACCTTGAGCGATCCAGACTTGAGCGTAAGCTTGTAATTGGGATTTGCACCGTCTTCAAAGGCGACATCGACCTTGTATGTACCCACCTTTTCGCCTTCGGCACGAGTAATCGTTTCAGACTTAAGAGCAGCACCACCTTCAACAAGACCAACGGCATCATAGGTAAACTTCGGGTCCTTGTCTCCATAAGTTTTCACAGTGTCTTTCACAGTCACCGTTACAGCCTTCTGAGAAACTGTTAACGTTCCATTGTCAGTCACTGTTACCTTATAGTTAGGATTCGAAGACGCTTTGACGTTTGCAGAAATTTCATACTTGCCCACATTTTCAAGGCCATCCTCAGAGCATTCCGCACAAGAAAGCGTTACATCGCTCAATACATCCTTGCCCACAAGTCCGGTGGCCTTATAGGTAAATTCAGGAGTTGCCGAACCATAGGTCTTGGTTACGTTATCGACCTTCACAGAAACAGCAGCCGGCGTAATAATGAACTTGCCCGACTTTGTCTCGATGATATAATCATCCGTCGTATCCTTGGGAACGCTGACGACAATTTCATACTCGCCGACGTTGTTGCCATCAGCAGCAGAGCTCTTGTTCCTAGTCAAGGTTATGGTTCCCAATTTCTTGTATTCCGAAGCCTTGATATTACCGGTAATGACAGTTTCAAATTTAGGGTCTGCCGAACCATAGACCTTTGATGTGTCTTTTGCCGTAACGGTAATTTTAGTTTTAGTGATGATAAGATAACCAGGATCTTCATCCATACCAATACGGTAATTCGGCAAGAGCTTGTTCAAGTTATTGGCAACTTCATCTGCGAAAGTAATGTAATACTTGATGACATCTCCAGATGAATTTGCAATTTCTTCACCTTCCACCCTTTTTAGTTTGATGTTGTCCGCAAGGACAGTTTGCAAATTGCTCAGGGTATCAGCATTAATTTTTAGGATATCCGCCAAATATTTCAAGGTATCCATCTTATAGATCGTTTTCAGGGTATCGAAATCAATTTTTTCGCTACCCACGATGCTCCACGAAAAATCAGGATCTTCGGCACCCTTTTCCTTTTCGCAGTTATCCGTTTTTACGTAAATACTCTTTTTCTTGATTTCAAACGTTTTTGTGACTTTGACATCATTCGGAAGAGTAATAACCACAGAACCGGTCTCTTTACCGACATCTATATTTTTTCCGTAAGCGAGCTGACTTGCTGAAAAATCAGTATATTCATCATCACCGCAGACAACTCTTGTAACAGTCGGTTTTATCTGGTTGCCCGTAAAAACTGTAGAACCCGACAACGAGACAGTGCATTCGGGATCAGCCGCGAATGCATTCGAAAACGCTGTTGAAACAGCAAAAGCTAGCAATAAAAATCTTTTCACCATATAGCACTCTCTTTTTTAATCCTATCCTTAGTAAAATATAATTTTTTCAAAATCATATCAACTCGACCATTTATAAACTGTTGTAAAAAAGGGCTTTTTTATACAAAAAACCGCCCCTCGAAAGGGACGGTCCGTAAGATTTTCAGTAAATCGAGAGAATTACTTTTGGGTGCTACGCACCCGTCCGTAACTGCACCTAGGTCATAAGGTCAAACAAGTTTGACCTTGCGACACTTGGTTTGTTACTTCTCAGCGACCACCCAAACCTTGACCTGAGCTTCAACGTCGCTGAAGACCTTGATCGTCACGGTGTAAACACCGAGCTGCTTGATCGGTTCTTCGAGAGCAACCTGAGCACGAGTAACCTTGACACCCTGCTTGGTGATAGCGTCGGCAATGTCAGCTGCGGTCACAGAACCGTAGAGACGTTCGCCTTCGACAACGCGGCGTTCGAGGTTGACAGAAACCTGAGAAAGCTTTGCAGCCACGTCACCAGCAGCAGCGAGTTCCTTCTGGAACTGGGCTTCAACAGCAGCGCGGTTGTTTTCGATTTCGAGCTTGGCTTCCTTAGTTGCACGAACAGCGAGCTTGCGCGGGAAGAGGTAGTTACGAGCGTAACCGTCCTTAA
>JAEEGK010022122.1_pt1 | contig 13388 bp, 8 predicted proteins | sample 8958771 | NCBI WGS metagenome assembly JAEEGK01 (sample SAMN16246547, study PRJNA631951) | gut metagenome | biome: gut microbiome; feature: rumen; material: SC-attached | host: Bos | place: Iran: Karaj | collected 2018-10 | reverse complement strand
GTCCTGAATGTCTGAAGGATTTGATGAAAGTGAAGGGATGGACGATTTCGAAATTGATTGATAAGTGAGAATTATAAATTAGGAATTTTATTTTTAATCATTCTTTTAGTGTTGTAAAAAATATCAAAACTTAAAAAATAAATAATAAATATATATATTAAAATTTATTATATATAAATTTATAATATAAAAAAAGTATTAAATTGAATAATTCATTTAATTATTATTTATTAATTATAAATAATAACAATAAAAATAATTTTTTAATTTTTTATTACATAATTAAAATTATGAAATCAAATAAATATTTAATATTCATTCGACACGGAGAACGTAAAGATCTAGTAGGTGAAAAAGTTTTATTAGATCCTTGTGATCCAGAATTAACAGAAAAAGGTAAAAAATATTGTTATGAAATGGGATTAGAATTAAAAAAAGAATTAGAAAAATTAAATATTGATTTTAAAAGAATTAAATTATTATCATCTCCTTTTATTCGAGCTTTACAAACATCAAAACAATTTTTAAATGGTTTATCATTACCACAAACAATTTATGTTGATAATAATTTATGTGAATATTTTTTTGAAAAAGGATTTAAAGATAAAAATCCATTTGAATTTTTATCAATAATTTCTAATGAAAAAAAAGAAATTCCTTTATTTAAAAATGAAATGAAAGATTGTAAACTTATTTTACTTAATTCATACGATCTTTTGCCCAAAAAAGTAGAAATTAGAGAAGATGTTGTAAAAAGATTAGGAAATTACATACCTGAATTAAAAAAGAATCTTTATGAAGATAAAGAAAATGATGTTTATATTCTTGTAACTCATGCTTGTCCTATTCATATAATAATATGTGATTTTTTTAATTATCCAAAAAAATATGAAAATGATAGTAAAATAGCATTTGCTCAATATTTTATTTTTAATATAAATAAAAATGATAAAAATGAATTTATTGTAAATGCAATAATTTAAATTATTATTAATTATTATTTATTTATTTTAATTTTTAAATATTATTATATTTATATAAATGAATATTAATAAAAGTCATAATATTATAATTTCTCGAAATAAATTTTCATATATAAATTCATTAAAAAATAAATACATTAATGTTCATATGAAATTGAATAAAAAAAACATTTTAAAAAATTTAAATTTATCCCTAAAAAATATTAATAATAATAATATTTTAATCAAATCTAATAATAATATTAGAAAAAATATAATAAAAAAGAATTTAATTAAATATAATATTACTCCAGAAGTTTATTATAGAAAATTAATTAATACTTTAATATTCGTTGGAAATAATCATTTAGCTGCTATTTTTAAAGATTATTTATTTTGGGATGATGATATTGAATGTTTAAAAAGATTTTATAATAAAAAAGAAATTAAATTTAAATTATCAACATTAATTAATTTTTATGTTAAATATTATTATTCAGGAAAAATTTTTAAATTCAATTTAAAATTAGGTGAATGTAAAAAAGTTTTGATTAATTATTATAAAAATAAAGAAAATATTTTAAAAGAAATGAATAATAAATCTAATATTAAAAATAATAATAATAATAATTTAAATAATAATAATAATAATAAAATATTAGAAAATATTACATCAGAATTGCATTCGAAAATTAATTCAAATTCTTTTATTTTATCAAGATTTAATCCTGAAGAATTATTAATAAATTATAATGAAAATTATACTAATGAAAATAAATTAAGTAGAAATAAAAAAATTGAAAAACATGAAAAAATTAATAGTTATTCTTTTGATTCAACTATTAGTAATTTATTAAGAAATTTAGGTGAAAAAAATCAAAAAATAAAAGTTAATAAAGATAATTTTATCATTAATAATAAAATTAATAATTTAATATTTTATAATAATATTAAAAAAATTCATAAAAATAACAAAAAAAAAATTATCAATAATAATAAAACTATGAATAATAATAATAATAATAATATTAAATTAATAAATAATATTATTAATAATAATAATAATGAAATTTATAAATTAATCAATAATTATAAAAATAATTATAAACGAATTGATAATTTAAAAACAAAAACTAAAATAAATTTAAATACAAATGAATATAGAAATTCAAATTCTTCCCAAAAAAAAATTTTATTAAAATTTGAAAAATTAATTCCTAATTCAACTAGAAGTAAAAAAAATATTAATTATCCTATTATTAATTCTTCTTCTGGTAATAAAAGTTTAAATAATTTATCTTTAAATGATAAAATTAAAAATATTAATAAAAGAAATTCAATGTTAAAAAATAAATTAAAAACTCTAAACACTTTTTATTTAAGTAAAAATCATATTTTTTTATCACAAAAAATTTCCCCGAAAAAAAATCAACCAGAAAAAATTATTAATATTAAATATAAAGTAATAAAAAAAAATAATAATAATTTTAATAATAATAATAATATAAAAAATAAAACAAATTATAATAATAATAATAATAATATTTATTATAACAAAATAAAAAAACAATTATAAAATAATATTTATTTATTTATAAATATTTCTAGTTTATTTATTAAAAGAAGAATAAATAAATATTTAATATAAATCATATTATTTATTTATTATATATATTTATTATATAAAATAAAAAGATATTTATAATGAAATTGAAAAATATTAAAAAAATATTTTATTTTTATAAATAAATTTAATAACTAACAAAAAATAAATAAAATAAAACAATGTCTTTAATGGAAACGGTGCCTGCAATGACACCAACAGAAATATGTAACAATCTTAATAATCACAGTGTATCTAAATTTCAATATTCATTTTCAAAAGCAAATAGATTTAATAAAGAACATAGAGAAGGTGCAGATCAATTTTATAACCTTCCTTCAGCAAAAGAAGAGAGGTCCACAATTTTAGGCTATGGTCAAAGAAGTAATTTCACAAAAGGATTTAGTTGTGGGGCAGATAATTTATATAACGTTAAAAGAAGTTTTGACCCAAATAATTTAATAGGTCCTAAATATTCATTTCCAAACGGAAGAGAAAGTTACGAAAAAGTATTCAATCCAAACATGAAAACAAATACTGATAAAAGTTTTCCAGGTCCTGGTCAATATAATAACACAAAGCCATTTGGAGAGGATTCAATTAAATTTTCGTTGGCAGGAAAATTAGGAAGTAGTTTGGTAACAAATCGCGACGCGCCTGGTCCAGGAACATATAAAAATCCAAATCAATTGAACGATACTGGAAAATATCCTTCGAGTTTAATAAGAAATATAAAAGTTAGTAATTTCGGAAATGATAAAGAAGAAAGATTTAATTATCGATACAATAATGTTCCAGGACCTAAATATAAATATAATAGTTATATATCAAAACCGATTTTTAATAGTCAGTTTAAATCTAGTTTTAAATATAGTTTCGCTGGGAGATATAATACCGAACATAAAGATGATACACCTGGTCCGGGATCTTATCAATATTTTTCGGATTTTGGTACGCTAAAATTGAAGGAATATACTGAAGAAGAAAAGAAAAAAATTAGAAAGAAGTTGTTAAAGGAAAGAAAGAAAAGATTGTTGAAGGAGAAAAAAAAGAGAGAAGAAGAGATGAGAAAAATTGAGGAAGAAGAAAGAAAGAAAAAAGAAAAAGAGGATAAAAAAAGAATTGAGGAAGAAGAAGCTGATGAAATGCATATGGAAAAAGAGGAAGTTGATGATAAAATGAGAAATCAATTGGGAGGTGAAGAAACTAAAGAAGGTGAAGAAACTAAAGAAGGAGAAGAAAATAAAGAAGGAGAAGAGAAAAAAGAAGGAGAAGAAGAGAAAAAAGAAGGAGAAGAGAAAAAAGAAGGTGAAGAAAATAAAGAAGGTGAAGAAAAAAAAGAAGGTGAAGAAGAGAAAAAAGAAGGAGAAGAAGAGAAAAAAGAAGGTGAAGAAAATAAAGAAGGAGAAGAAAATAAAGAAGGTGAAGAGAAAAAAGAAGGAGAAGAAAATAAAGAAGGTGAAGAGAAAAAAGAAGGTGAAGAAAATAAAGAAGGAGAAGAAAAAAAAGAAGGTGAAGAAAATAAAGAAGGAGAAGAGAAAAAAGAAGGAGAAGAAAATAAAGAAGGAGAAGAAAAAAAGGAAGGTGAAGAAAATAAAGAAGGTGAAGAGAAAAAAGAAGGAGAAGAAAAAAAGGAAGGTGAAGAAAATAAAGAAGGAGAAGAAAAAAAAGAAGGAGAAGAAAATAAAGAAGGTGAAGAGAAAAAAGAAGGTGAAGAAAATAAAGAAGAAGAACCTGAAATGTATATTGAAAATGAAGAAGAAGATAATAATATAAACAATCAATTAAAATAAAAAATTATTATAATTTGTTATATGTTATTATTTATTATTATTTTATAAAATTAATTTTTATATAAAAAATTATATAATAATAATAAAAATAATAAATATTTATTTAAACTCATTTTCAGAATAATTTTCAATATCAAAACTATTAAAATCATTTTTTTTATAAAGTTCTTCTAATCTTTCATTATTAATTTCTTCATTATTTTCTGTAACTACATTACTTTTATTATTAACTCCTGCATTTTCTCTCCAAATATCAAAAAATTTTTTTTCTTTTTTCCATAATAATTTATAAATAACAAAAGTTGTAATTTTAATAAATGCCCATCCTTTTAAATTTTTATTTTCTTTTTCTTTTTTTTCTTCTTCTGAAATATAAGATTTAATAGATTCAAGAGAAATTCTACTATTATTTGATTTATTTGAATTAAAACTTTTATTTAAATTATTATTATTATTATTATTTATTTCAAAATTTTTATTTGCAATTGAACGTAATTTATTATTATTATTATTTTCATCTTTTATTAAAATTGGTTGATTAATAATATTATCATTTTTATGATAATTTTCAACAGTAGTTTTTAAATCATTTAGTTTTTTATTTAAATTTGAAATTTCATTTTGAAGATTTTGAATTTGTTGTTCATAATCTTCATTAAAATTTAATAAATTTTGTTTATTTTCGATATTTAAAAGTTTATTTTTTAATTTTTCAATGTCACTTTGAATTTTTCCTAAATTTTTATCATCTAAAGATTGTGTTGCAGAAGGACTAAAAAAATTATTAGAAGTTGTATTATTAGTTTGAAGGTCATCTAATTTTTCTTTTAAATATTCAATTTCTTTGTAATTATTATTATTTTGATTTTGAATTAAAATTATTTTATTATTTAAATCAAAATTTGGTTTTTTTAAATCTTCGATTGAATTTTCAAAATTTGGAATTTTATTTAATAATTCAAAATCGTAATTTTTTAAATTATTAGTAAAATCTTTTAAATTTTTTATTTCTTTTAATTCATCGAAATTTATGTTTGATAATTCATTAAAATTTAATGTTTTTAATTTATTTAAATCGTTTAAATTATTTTTTAAAAAATTTATTTCGTTTTTTAAATTTGAAATTTCATTTAAAAAATTATTATTATTTTCATTAAAATTATTTTTAATATTTTCAATTTCTTTTTTAATATTTTCAATTTCGTTTATTTTATTTTCATTTTTTTTATTCATTTGAGAAATTAAATTTTCTATTTCATTTATTTTATTAATATAATTAAAATTATTTGAAATTTTGTTGTTAATAAATTGAATTTCATTTTGAAGATTTTTATTAAAAAATTCAATGTTATTTAATTTATTATCAATTTCATTGAATTTTGAATTAATATTTGAAAGATCATTTTCATATTGATTTTTATTAACATAATTTTCGTTGTTATAATTATTTAAATTAATTTTAATTTGTTCGTTGTAATTATAAATTAAGTTTTTGAATTCTTCGTTTATAATTTTTTTAATATCATCTTCAGTTAAATTATTATTATTATTATTTATGTTATTATTATTATTATTATCATTATCATTTTTATTATTTTTATAAATATTAGAATTTTCAATATTATCATTTTCAATATTATTATTATTATTATTTTCAACATTTACATTTTCATTTTCTTGAAATTGAATTTGTTTAAGATTATTCATTTGAATAGGAATTAAATAAGTATCTTCAAGATTAAGATTATTATTATTAAAATAATTAAAATTATAATTTTCATTAGTTATTTGAAATGAAATTGGTTGAGAATTTAAAATATTTTCAATGTCATTAATGCTTTTATGAATTTGTTCATTAGATCTGTTATAATAATACGACATTTTTATTTATAAAAATAAAAATAATAAAAAATTATTTTAATTAATTAATAACAATATTTTTAAATAATTATAATAATATTTTATTTTGCAAAATTTTCTATTCTTCTCGCATAAGTTGATCTAAAACCATTCAAACATTCTTCAATTTCTTCTTGTAATTTTTTTATTGTACTAAAATCACTTTCAAAAATTTTTACTGAATTATCATTAAAAAAAAGTTTTATTAATATTTTAGGAACAATAATTCCTTTATCTAAATTATTAGCTGTAGTTAATCCTATGAATTTCCATTCAAATTTTTTTAATTTTAAATATTTTTTATCTTCAATTTCTTTTTTTGTATTAAAATAATTAATAATATTTTCTTTTTCTTCATTTATAAAATTCAAAATAATTTCTCTTAAATTTATTAAAATATCTTTATTTTCATCATTAGCAATTTCATTTAAAATTTTATCTAATTCTTTTTCATTATTACAAAAATCATTTAAATATTTTAAAAAAAGAAAAATATTAATTGAAGAAATTTTTAATGAATTATCATCTAAAATTAATTTAATTTCATTTAAAAGATTTTCAATATTATTTAAATTTTCTTTAAAAAATTCAATTTGAGTTTCTGAATTCATAATTTAATAAATTTAAATAAAATTATTTAATAATAATAATATTAATAATATTTTAAATATTAATTAAAAAAAATTATTTTTTTTCCATATTAACAATACTATTTTCAGTTAATTTACTTATATTTAAATTATCATCTTCATTTTTTTTAATTTCTTCAACATCAATATTATTTAAATTAATATTATTATTATTATCAACATTATTATTATTATTATTTTTATTTTTCATTGCATTATTAAAAGTATTTTCTAATAAAAAATTAGCTAATGCATCGACTGGATCTTCAGGTAAATTTTGACATATATTTAATACACCTTTTGCTAATAATGGTATTACATTTTCACTTAAATATCTTCTTAAAATTTCAGATTTTTTTTCTAAAAGTTTTTTTTCTCTTTCTTTTAATTCATTTATTTTTTCTTCTTCATCTTTTTCAATTTTATTTTCTTTTTCTTCTTTTTCAATTATTTGTTTAATATTTGAATTTTCATTATTTTTTTTTTCATTTGATTCTTTTTTTTCTAAAATTATTTTTTCTGATATTTTTTTTTCAATGTGAGAATCAATTTGAGAAGATTCATTCAAATGTTTTTCTAATTCATTTGATAAATCATGTTGATTTAATATTTTATCATCTTCTTCATCGTTAATATCATCTTCGCCTATTGGAATAATATCATCATCATCAGTTAATCTTTCAATGTTATTGATTGGACCATTTCTTTCTAAATATTTATTAATATTAATAAAATCTAAAGGTTCTTTAATAATAGTTTTTTCTTCTATTGTTTTTTCTTTGTTTTCTTCTTCGTTTTCAATGTTATTTTCATTTTCAATATTTTCGTTGTTTTCATTATTATTATTATTTTCGTTATTATTATTATTTACGTTTTTATTATTACTTTCATTTTTATTATTATTTTCATTAATATTATTTTCTTGTGGTTGTTCTTCTTGTTTTGGTTCAGGAAAATTTAAATTTTTTTGTTCATCATATAAAAAAATTTCAAGTTTATTTTCATTAAAAAAATCTTTCAAATTTTTTTTTCCTTCAGTTTCATTATCTTCTTTATATTTATGTAATCTTCTATTAAATCTATTATCATATTCCATTTGTTTTTCTTCATAATCTTTATTTAACAAAACCATTTTTTTTTTTAAGTTTTCTTCATTATAATTATCAATTAAAATAACAGAATCTGGGAAAATTTCTTTAATTAAATTAATTTCAATAATTTTTGGTTCTTTTTTTTCTTCAACATTATTTTTACTTTTATTTTTATTATGAACATTTTCAACTTCTTCTTCAACAATTTCTTCTCTTTTAATGTCATTAAATAATTCAAGAGCATCGTTATAATTTTTAGGAAATCCATCGAGAATAAAACCTTTGCTTAAACAATCGGAACTTTTTAAACGTAATTTTAAAACTTTATATAGTAATTCATTTGGAATTTTTTTGTATTGAACAGGATCAAAAGGGGGGTCGGTTTTTTTTTTATTTTTTCTTTTTTCATATTCTTCTTGAGCTATTTGAACGTTTTCTTCCAATTCTTGAATTTTATTTTTTAATTCCGTACTTATTATATTTTCTTCGGAATTTGGGTCAGAATTATTTAAATTTTTGCACCATTCGATTATTTCGTCGATTTTTAATGTTAAAATTTTAAATTTATGAGATAAAAATTTACATATCGTTGATTTTCCTGAAGAAGGTGGACCTAAAACGAGAATTTTAATGGGTTTTAAATTACGATATAAATTAAATTCATTACGTAATAATTCTAAATTTTCTGGAATTCCAAATTCACAATGCCATTTAAATTTTCTTTTATCAAAATCTTCAATATCTTCTCCTTGCTTACGTTTATCTTCTAAAACCGAACTAGTTTTTATTTTCAAATCAATATTAATTTCTTCATAATTTGGAATATCAATTTCATCTATATCAAAATCTGTTATTTTATTTATCGTTCCATCCCCTATTGCTTTAGATATTGAAGAAATAATATTTATCATAGAAGGATTTTTTGTATGATCAACAGCAAAAAAATATCTATTTGAATTAAATGCTTTTTTTTCTATTATTTTCTTTATTATAGAAGCTAAATCTTTAATATGAATTGTTGGAAGAGAATTTTTTCCTTCTCCTATTATGTTAATTTTTTTCCCTAAAAATGCGTTTCTAAAATAATCGAAAAAAAAATCTTCTCCACAACCATAAATAAATCCAGGACAAATTATAAAAACTTTCAAATTTGGTTTATTTATTTGTAACGCTTGCATTTCTAATAATTTATATTGAAAATATTTTTTATGAGGAATTCTTTCAGTAAATTCAGAGTCTTTATAATAAAAAATATGAGGTCGTTCTGGTTCGGGTTCTTTTTGAATATTTTCTGGTTCGATTTTTTCTTCTTCTTTTTTATTTTCCTCTTCGTTATTGTCATTATTATTATTATTTTCTTCGATTTGACTTTCTTTTCGACTTTTTTTAGCTTCATTTTCTTCGTTTATTTTACTTTCTTTTCGACTGGGTTTTACTTCATTTTCTTCATTATTATTTTCTTCATTTTCTTCTTTTTTTTCTTCTTCTTCTTCTTTTTTAATTTCTTCTTCTTTAAATTCAAAAAATTCTTCTTCATCAAAACCTTCTTTTTCCATTTCTTCTTTCGTTCTAATTTTCAAAGGAGTTTTTGCCCAAGTCATAATATTACTAATTAACACTAAAATTTTATCATTTTCAAATTTAATATTTTTTAATCCTTTTATAATAAATTCAACTTCAGATAAATTTGAATCGTCTAAATTATAAATTATAATATCGTTATTAAAAACTTCTTGATTATAATTATAACCTATTTCAATTTTAGTAATTTTTGGTTCAAAATATCTAGGCAAAGGTTGATCAGATGTATTTAAAGTTCCCATAAAATTATATTTAATTTTAGCATCAGGATTATAATCAGTTCTAATTTCTTCTATTATAAAATTTGAAACCCAACAATTTAAACTATTTAAAAAAATTTTTCTTTCTTTTGAAATATTTTTATTTTTCATTTTTTTTTTAATTTTTTTATTTAAATAGTTATATAATTTATATATTATTAACATAATATTATATATATTATATAAAATATATAATAATTTAATTAGAATATTTTCTTTCTCCTTCAACAACAGCTTTTTCACATAATTTTATAAATTCTTCTTCATTTTTGATATCGATAAAATCTTTATAACTAATGGAATTAAATTTTTCAACAATTAATTTTAATTGCGCTAATAAATTTCCAATTCCTTTAGTTTGAAAATCTTTTCCTAAAAACAAATCCATATATTTAACATTACTACTTAATCTATTCGGTTGAGCTTTAATTATTGCATATTGTAAAAAAGGTAAATTATCATCTACTCCTATTCCAGAATTTCCACTGTTATTAAATAATATTGTACTTGTTATTACCTCACTTACTTTAATTATTAATTTACATTTTTCAATGGGACTTTTTTTATCATTTAATTGTGAAATATATGAAATCGCATCGGGTAAAAAATTATCAAAAATAAAATTTTTTGCGTTTATTATGTGATTTGGTTTAACCCAACTTAAACGAACACATTCTTGATAAATTTTAATATCATTTTCATCGTATTCTTTTGGGAATATTTTATCATAAATTTTAGACATTAGATATGAATTTATTTTGAGACATATTTTTTCTATATCATTTTTATCTAAATTTTCAAAAGATTTTTCTTTTTCTATGCAAGATTTAATAATATCAAAATAATTATCTAAAATTTCATTTAATTTTTTTTCCTCTTCTAATTCTAAAATATCAATTCCTTGCATTGTTTGAAATTTAACTAAATCTGGGAAATTTTGTATAAATTCATTTATTGTTTTTATGTAGCCACTTGATTTTTTTTTCTTTTGTGCTTTAATTATTGAAAATTTAATATCATTATTTGAATATTCAAAATTCATATTAATATCAACATGAGAATTTTCCATAAAATTTAAAATATTTTTATTCTTTGCAATTTCTTGTAAAATTATTTTATTATCTAAAAAATTTCTATTTGCGCGTTTTGTATATTTTAATTTATCAAAAATTAAACTTAAAGTTTGAAAATTTAATGATTGAATTGATTTTTCTATTTCGTTTGTAATACTATCGTAAATTTCAAAATAATCATCTTTTGAAAATTCTTCGGGTAAAATTTTTAATAATGTTAATAATGTTTGCGCATACCAAACTGAAGGAACTTTATTATCTAAAACATAAATATTAATTTTTAATATTTTTAATAATTCTTTTATTATTTCAATTGTTGAATTAGTTGAATTTTCATTAAAATCTGTTATTATTAAATCTCTATAATTATAAAGTAATTTACATAAAAAATTTTTTATTTTTATTATTGTGTTTTTTTCTTTTAATGTATTTTTATCAATTTCTGAATTTTCTTTTATTTCTGAAAATGTAAAACAATCGTTTTTATAATCAATTTTTATTAAATTATTAAATTCTTCATTAAATTCAATTTTAGTAATTAAAATAAATTTTTTTAAATTAGCTTTTTTATCATTTTTATATAATTTATCAATTAATTTAACATAAACATCCTGTTTTAATTTATTATAAGTTAAATAAAAAATATTAAAATTTTTGTTAATTTCTTTATTTTTAAAAATAATATTTTCATTCTTTTCTATAATATTATAAATAGTTTTAAAATCTTCCAAACAAAAACAAATAGATTTATGTAAAATACATTCGTTTTTATTTTGTTCAAAATAATCATAATAAAAATCATCATAATTATCATTAATTAAAATATTTTCTATATAATTAGGTAAAATAGTGTTCATTGAAGTAATTAAATCAAAAAATTTATTTAATTTTTCAATAGCTTCTATAAAAAACCAATTGAAAGGAGTAAAATTTGAATGTTCAATGTTGTTAAATAAATTTCCAGAAATAAATTGAATAATAATATTTTCTAAAATATTTATTTTTGTAAAAGTATTTTCATTTATAATTATATCACTTATTAAACCATTGTAATCAGGTTTTTTAAAAATAGGTAAAAAAAGTTTTTTAAAAAAAAAATTTGATAAATATAAATTAATTTTAAATTTATTTAAATTAGGAAATTTTTTTAATAATAATGTTTTTATTATTTTACATAAACATTTAATACTGTATGGAACTAAATTTATATTATTTAATAAATTATTTAATATCAAATTTATTTTATTTATTACTTGAAAAAAATTATGTTGATAAATATTTAAAATATTATTAGAAATATTATTATTAGCATTTAATTTGTTTAAAAATATTTCATTATTAAAATTATAAGTATTATTTTTTTTACTTAAATTTTCTTTTTGATATAAAAGAAATTCTCTTATATTTTCATTTTCTTTTTTTTCTAATAATTCTGATTCATTTAAAATTATTAAATATTTTGAATAAAATAAATCTATTTCTTCTTTTTTTTCAATTGATTTATTTTGAATAATTTTAGCATATGAATCATTTAAATTATCATTATTATTTTCAATATTTACATTTACATTTGTTAAATTTTTTTTAATAACATCTAAATCAAATTCCCATTTTTTTGTATCTGATTTATTTTCAATTTCATCTATTACATTATTCATAATCATATTAAAAAATAATTTTATATCATTTTTTCTAATTAAACCTTCTAAAATAATTCCTATTTTACTTTTTTCATTTAAAAAATTTTTTAAATTTTCTTCATCATCATTTTTTAAATTTTCTATTTCATCTTTTAATAATCTTAATATTAATGATAAATATTCTTCTTCAATGTAATTCGCGCTTAAAACATTTTCATAAAAATTATTATTTAATAAATTTTGAAAAACATTTTTTATTTGTGTAATATCAGCTAATTTTAAAACATTATAAATTAATTCATGATTATTTCTTAAATGAAAAAAAAATTTAATAATATAATCTTGACTTTGACTTAAAAATCTTGAAGGATTTTCTACTAATTCATATTTAATATATTTTTTATTATCTTTAATATTATTTAAATAATTATCATAAATTTCTGAAATTGTTAATTTATTTAAATATAATTCTTTACATTCATTTTCTATTTGAGTTAATGCTTCTTTTTTTGTTCTAACAACTATAATAAATTTTATATTAATAAATAAATTTTTTTATGATGGATTATATAATATTTTTACATAATTCTTTTAATGCACTTTCTTTTTTTATTAATGTTTGAAGATTTGACATTCTTTTAAATGTTATTGAAATTTTTTCTGAAGGTTTTTGTTGTTCCATCAAAATTTAAATTAATATAAATTAATAAAAATATTTATTAAAAAAATAAAAAATATTTGAATTAATATTTATTTTTTATTAATAATTAATTTATTACTTTAAATATAATTATTATTTATTTTTAATAATAAAATTAATTAATATTAAATTTGGGGATTGGGGATTGGGGATTGGG
>JAEEGK010022121.1_pt1 | contig 13389 bp, 8 predicted proteins | sample 8958771 | NCBI WGS metagenome assembly JAEEGK01 (sample SAMN16246547, study PRJNA631951) | gut metagenome | biome: gut microbiome; feature: rumen; material: SC-attached | host: Bos | place: Iran: Karaj | collected 2018-10 | reverse complement strand
AGCGCTTCCATTGACCGTGATAACCACAGGCAGCGGAGCCTCGACGGTCTCCACACCGCCATCGATCACGCGCTTGATGGTAGCCTTGCCATCTTCCACGGAGAGGACTTCCTCGGCGTATGTCACCTGATTGAGGCCCAGCTTCTGAGCCACTTGAGGACCCACCTGAGCCGTATCGCCATCAATGGCCTGACGACCTCCAATAACGATGTCCACATCGCCAATCTTCTTGATGGCAGTGGCGAGGGCGTAAGAAGTGGCCAGCGTGTCGGCACCGGCAAAGAGACGGTCGGTCAGGAGCCAACCCGTATCAGCGCCTCGATAAAGTCCCTGACGGATAATCTCTCCTGCACGTGGAGGACCCATCGTCAGTATTCCTACAGTAGATCCTGGATGCTGCTCCTTCAGGCGAAGAGCCTGCTCCAGGGCATTCAAATCTTCGGGATTGAAGATGGCGGGTAGGGCAGCGCGGTTGACGGTTCCTTCTGCCGTCATTGCATCCTTACCCACATTTCTGGTGTCTGGCACTTGTTTGGCCAGCACAACAATTTTTAAAGCCATAAATATAATAATGTGTAAAACTAAACGTCTTTTTTTCAAAAGCGGTGCAAAGGTACTACTTTTTGCGCACACAGCCAAATAAAATGCACAAAAAGAGATAATTTGCGCACATACGGCCCGTTTTGTGCAATTTCAAAAGCCAAAAGAAGAAAATAAATGGGCAGGATTGCACTCTTTTCGGAAAAAAGTTGTATCTTTGCAGCTCTAACAAATCAACAACCCTAAAGCTGTACAAGATGAGAATACATCGTAATCTTCTAACTATACTTCTCTTGGTCGTGACAACCATCGTTGCCAATGCCCAGGACTTCGCCACTGGTCTGGTACGAATGAAAAGCAAACGCACATCGTGGTATCTCTCTACCGATGCGAAAGGCGCAGCCACAACAACTGCCAAAAACCTACAGAAGCTGGGACAAGTGTGGATACTGGAGCCATACGGCGAAGGCTACTATATACGTAGTGCCAACACAGGCGAATACCTCCAAGCCGACTACACTACGCCAGCTAGCGGCAAGACGAGACTCTACATCCGTCGCAGCCCCAACTCCACAGGATCCATCAAATTCTACAATATCTCCTCGAAGAGCGACTTCTCGGGCAGCAGCTTCCTCAACACTAACACCAGCCACGCCCTCTTTACCTATTCTATGGATGACGGCTGTGACTGGTACATCGAGGCCGAGACGAACTTTACAGAAGAGGAGGTGCGCCAGCAGCTACAGGCCATCAGCCCGTTCACGGGAGAGCTGAAGGACGGGGCTTACTATCGTCTGTACAGCATCTACGGCCGCGTGCTCACTGAAGGCAGCGATCTCTCGACCAAGGAAAAGGATGACGAGAACTTCGGACAATACTGGCAACTGCACCAGAGCGGTACAGGATGGACCATCCAGGCAGCCGTGAAGCAGACCTACATCCTGCGCCAGACGCAGACCAGCGTGCCCTATCACATGGGAACGGCCAAGACTGCATTCACCTTCAAGCCCTGCGGCGACTCCTGGGACTCATTCTGGACCATCAGCTACGGCTCCGACTGGGGAGGACTGCATGATGCAACTTCCCAAGGACACAACGTCGTCTACTGGGACATTCAGGCAGAAGCCAGCATCTGGCAGCTCGAAGAAGTAGAAATCTCGGAAGAAGACCTGGAAGAGATACGCAACCAGCAGACAGCCTTCGACGAACTGGTGAAGAACAAAGCCTGGCTGCAGCTGCACCTGAGCAACCTGTTCGACGACCTCGCCTGTACCACGCTGAATGCCGACATTCAGGCCCTCAGCGATGAAGTCCTTGCTGAGAACGAAGACTTTGCAGGCCTCAATGCCGATATGCAGGCGATGGTTCTGAAAGTGAAGAACGACACCTGGCAGCAATTCACCAACCGCACCACAGGCTACATGGCCGACTACGAGCGATTCTTCCGCACTGCCAGCTACCAGCCATACAGCAACCACGAGACAATGGCCAATGCGAGCAATTTCACCATGAGCAACTCGTTCGGACGACTATCGGGTCCTACGGGCATCGTGGCCAATCCTTACGATATCATCTATATCTATGTAGGACAAGCAGTTCCATCCGGATCCTCGCTGATGATTGAGGCAGTAAGCACCGACGGAGTTGCCGGCGACCACCCCACCGGCGAGACCACAGTCTTGAAGGCCGGCCTCAACCTGCTTCGCTATTCTGAGCAGAAGATGCTCTACGTCTTCTACCAGGTTACTGATGCCAAGAAACAGCTGAGTGCCTATCCCGACATCAAGATCCACATCGAAGGCGGTCAGCTGCAAGGCTACTGGGATGCCACCCGTGGCATGACCAACGCCGACTGGAAGCTCCTGCAGCAAGACCTGCTGAAGGCCAGCCCCGTGCTCAATCTGAAGACGAAGCATCTCGTCTTCTGCATGGGTACCGACCTGGTGAAGCAGGCCGAGCCCAACGAGATGGAAGGACTGATGCGCATCTGGGACCGTATCGTGGAGAACGAGGAGCGCTACATGGGTGTGGAAGACTTCGAGGGCCGCTACCGCAACGTATGGAACGCCTTCAGCGGAGCCAGCTCCTACATGCACTCCACCACCTACGGCACCTGGTACGACGAGTCGACCATCCCCACGGTGATGAACTATAATAAGATGCGACAGCCTGGCAACATCTGGGGACCAAGCCACGAGATAGGCCACAACCATCAGGGCAGCATCAATGTCATCGGCACGACAGAGAGTTCGAACAATCTCTTCTCGAACATCAACACCTTCGAGCAAGGCATCATCACCAGCCGCCGCCAGCTCCCTGTCGACGTGTTCTACGAGCTAGGCAAGGGCACACGATGGCTGGAGCGCAACATCTGGAACACCACCAGCATGTTCTTCCAGCTCTACCTCTACTTCCACGTGCAGAAGCACAACGAGCAGTTCCTGCCCGACCTTTTCCGTGCACTTCGCAAGAATCCCATCAACAAGAGCACAGGCAAGGGCGCCAACGACTATCTGCACCTGGCGAAGAAGATCTGCGACGTGGCTCAGGCCGACCTCTCTGAGTTCTTCGAGGCTTACGGCATGTTCGTTCCTGGCACCAACATCCATGTTGGCGACTATGCCGACTACTACGTCACCACCTCCCAGGCCGACATCAATGCTGCCCGCAAGTACATGCAGCAGTATGATCGCAAGCTGGGCAATATCATGTTTATCGACGACCACGTGCTGCCGATGAAGCCCGCCGATCCAAACAACATCTTCGAGGGCTTGCCTGCCACGACTAACGGGCTGAAGAAGAACAACCTCGACCAGCACAACGAAGTGGCTGAATACAAGGGCCTGCCCATCGGAGAGGCCGGCGACTACGCGCTCTTCACCGACGATGCTCCTGACGTGACCGACGACTACTACTCGCTGTCGGCCAACGGACGGACAATCACTTTCCACGGCACCAACTACGCAGGACATAAGTTCTACGACGCAGAGGGCAACCTCATCTGGGCCACCAATGCCAAGACCGTCGCGCTGCCACAGGCCGTGCTGGGAATGGGCATCGACAACGTCACCATCAAGACGGCTATGTACAATATGAAGGACGCGCTCTGCACCGACCAGAAACCTGACCCCGACGGCATCAACAGCATCGACGATGACAGCAGCAATGCCCTTCACCACATCTACGACCTGGAAGGCCGGCGCGTGCAGCGTGCCGACAGTCCCGGGCTCTATATCATCAACGGACGACTCATTTACAAAACAAATCCTACAAACACTAATCTCACAAAACAATGAAACGAATCTTCTTTACTTTCGCCGCCATCGCTCTCACCGTGACGGCAATGGCTCAGGGGTTTGACAATCTGCCAACACCAGACGAAGACCCCAACAAAGTAGTGGACAACACACCCGACTCTATCGGCAAAGCCCTGTCGGCACGTCCTGCCCCAGGCTCTACCCGCAACGGCTCGAATCCCGTGCTCTACCTCGTGGGCAACAGCACTATGCGCAACGGCACCCTGGGCAACGGCAACAACGGACAATGGGGATGGGGCTACTACTTCAACAAGTATTTCAACGCTCACAAGATCAGCGTCGAGAACCAAGCCCTGGGAGGTATGTCTACCCGCACATTCTATACTGACCTGTGGCCAGCCGTACGCAATGCGCTCAAGCCCGGCGACTGGGTCATTGTCAGCATCGGACACAACGATGGTGGAGAATACTTCGAACGCCGACGTGCCCGTGCCGTCATTCCCGGTGTCGATCCCGACACGATGGTCATCGGACTGAACCAGCGCACCCAGCGACAGGACACCGTCTACAGCTACGGCACCTATCTCCGCATGTATATCAATGATGTTCGCGCGAAGGGAGCCCACCCCATCCTCATGTCGCTCACTCCACGTGATGCCTACGACCAGAAGACGGGACTCATCGTACGCAAGCCGCAGACAGAATGGGCAGCCTACATCGCCGCCGTCGAGGGAGTGCCTTTTGTCGACCTCAATGAGATATCCGGAGCGAAGCTCGACTCCTACAGCCCCTGGAAAGAGAAATATCACTTCATGGGCGATCATATCCATACCTCGAAGTTCGGAGCCGAAATGAACGCTCTTTCTGCTGCCGAGGGACTGTGGCAGAGCAACAACCCGCAGCTGAAGCCCCTGCAGGCCATGATGCAGAATGTGGAGCCCGACGTCTGGAAGGTGAACCGTCAGGACGGCAAGCCCGTGCTCTTCTTCACAGGCGACTCTACGGTAAAGAATGCTGACAAGGACGATGACGGCATGTGGGGATGGGCCTCGCAGGCACAGACCGTGTTCGACGAGTCGAAGATCACCCTCTGCAATGCCGGACGTGCCGGTCGCTCTACGCGCACCTTCATCCGCGAAGGGCTCTGGGACAAGGTCTACAACTCGCTGCAGCCCGGCGACTTCGTCACCATCCAGTTCGGCCACAACGACATAAGCCCCATCACCGACCGCAAGGCCCGCGGCACCATTCCCGGCACGCAGGACACCCTTCACGTCTACCACATGGACGATGATTCCTACGAGACGGTCTACAGCTTCGGATGGTACCTGAAGAAGATGATCGACGACGTGCGTGAGAAGGGCGCAACGCCCATTCTCGTCTCGCTTACTCCGCGCAATGAATGGCCTGACGGCAAGGTGGAGCGTCGCGACAACACCTACGGCAAGTGGTATCGTGAGGTGGTAGAGCAGACGGGCGTGGAATTCATCGACGTGCACAACATCAGCGGCGACTTCCTCGACAAGAAGTTTGCCGTGAAGAAACTGCCCGACGACAAGGAGAAGGCCAAAGCCAAGATTGCCGACATCAAGAAGAAGGCCGGCGTATATTTCAAGCAGGATCACACCCACGCCTCGAAGCTCGGTGCCCAGATGAACGCCCAGTCGTTTGCCAAAGGACTCAAGGATGCAGGGTCAGAACTGGCAAAATATCTTAAAAAGTAATCATCATGAAACGAAAGAATCTTTACATAGTCATCATCTGTCTGATGACTCTCTGCTGCCAGCAGGTAATGGCTCAGTCATCTGTACTCACCAAGCGTGAGGTCATGCAGGATTTCCTCAACGGCAAGCGTCACGGCAAGTACGTGCCTGCTATGTTCTTTTCACACTATCCCGGCAAGACTGGCCGCGATGCCGTCTACTATCACATCCGTCATCTCAACCGCACCGGCGTCGACCTGCTCAAGATTCAGTTCGAGCAGCAACAGCCCAAGATGAGGATCCAGTCGGCCGAGGACTTCAACAAGATTCAGCCGCTGCCTCGCGACTTCTACAACCCCACCATAGAGGTCATCAAGGAGGTATTGGATATCGTCGGCGAGGAGACGATGGTGCTGCCCACGGTCTACTCACCCTTCCAGGTGCTGCGCATGCAGATCGGCATTCCTTCCGTCATCCGCTGGGCGAAGGAAGCTCCCGACCAAGTGCTGCGTGTGCTGCGCATCTATACTGACGGCCTGCTCAACTACGTCCGCGACTGCAAGGCGCTGGGCATCGACGGATTCTTCACGCCTACGCAGGGCGGCGAGACCATCTATCGCGAGGTGCCCGATTTCTTCGAGCGTTTCATCCGCCCGTTCGACCTCGAGGTGATGAAGGAGTGCAACGAAGGCACTCACTGCAACATTCTCCACATCTGCGACTGGGAAGGTCCCTACGACGACCTTACGCCATTCCTCTCCTACCCCGGTCAGATTGTCAACACGCCCAACGTCGTCAACGGCAAGCCTTTCACTCCCACTGATGCCGAGAAGCTGTTCAAGCGTGTCATCCTCGGCGGTCTCGAGCGCAAGGGCGTCATCAACAAGGGCAAGCCGGAGGAAGTCACCGAGGCCGTGAAGAAACTGCTGCGCGAGAACAAGGGCCGTCTCATCGTGGGTGCCGAGTGTACCGTCGACTACAACTCCACTCCCATCGAGAATATCCGGGCTGCCGTTCATGCTGCACACGGCAAGTAGCAGGCCGACCTGCGAGCCAGCTCGCGATGCCGACTACAGGCATGATCATACTGGCTAAACACAAAAAAAGGTGCCCTCACTATTGGATAATACAGAAATAAATCGTAACTTTGCCCACGAATTATGATTGACAGAGCGACAGTAGACAAGATTCTCGACGCTGCAAAGATCGTAGATGTCGTGGGCGAGTTCGTCACGCTACGCAAGAGCGGGGTGAACTACAAGGGATTATGTCCGTTTCACGACGACCGCAACCCGTCGTTTATGGTGTCGCCAGCAAAGAACATCTGCCACTGCTTCGTCTGCGACAAGGGAGGCACGCCCGTCAGCTTCCTCATGGAGCACGAGCAGATGACCTACCCTGAGGCACTGCGCTGGCTGGCCCGCAAGTACAACATCGAGATCGTAGAGAAGGAGCTGACCGACGAAGAGCGGCGCCAGCAGGGAGAGCGCGAGTCGCTGTTCATCGTCAACGAATGGGCGCGCGACTATTTTCACAACATCCTGAAGAACGACCCCGACGGCCTCGCCATCGGCAAGCAGTATTTCCGCAGCCGAGGCATCCGCGACGACATCATCGAGAAGTTCCAGCTGGGCTATGCCCCACAGCGGCGCGATGCGCTCTACACGGCGGCTACGGCCAAGGGCTATCAGAAGGAATTCCTTGTGAAGACGGGCCTCTGCATCGAGAACGAGCGGGGAGCCTACGACCGATTCTCAGGCCGCGCCATCTTCCCCTGGCTTAACATCAGCGGCAAGGTGGTGGCCTTCGGAGGACGCGTGCTCGACAGCCGCACCAAGGGCGTGGCACAGAAATACGTCAACTCGCCCGACTCCGACATCTACCACAAGGAGCGCGAGCTCTATGGGCTCTATCAGGCCAAGCGGGCCATCGTGAAGGAAGACCGCGTGTTCATGGTCGAAGGCTATACCGACGTCATCGCTATGCATCAGGCTGGCATCGAGAACGTGGTGGCCAACAGCGGCACGGCTCTCTCACTGCCGCAGATACACCTGCTACACCGCTTTACCTCGAATATCACCTTGCTCTACGACGGCGACGAAGCGGGCATACACGCGGCTATGCGAGGCACCGACATGCTGCTGGCCGAGGGCATGAACATCAAGGTGCTGCTGCTGCCCGATGGCGACGACCCCGACTCCTTCGCACGCAAGCACTCCACAGAGGAGCTGCGCAAATACATCGACGACAACCAGACGGACTTCATCACTTTCAAGACTCGTCTGACGGTCGAGGGTGTCAGTGATCCTGTGAAACGATCGGAAGCCATCGGAGGTATCGTGCAGAGCATCAGCGTCATACCCGACCAGATACTGCGCTCGACCTATCTCACCGACCTTGCCCAGCGCATCGGCATGAAGGAGCAGACGCTCATCGCCGAACTGAACAAGCGGGTGCGCAGGAATATGGAGGAGGAGCAGAAAAACCGCGAGAGGGAAAGCAACAGAGGCACGAATGCGCAGGAGCCCACAAGCAGTGAGCCGCCCGCAACTCAGCAGCAGCAGTCGGCACCGATTCCGGTCGTGCCGCAGAGCCCGCAGTCCGTTCCTCATCTGCACACTCCTCAGGAGCAAGCCTCACAAGTGGAACAGCTGCTGATGCGCGAGATCGTGCGTCACGGCGAGGAAATCATCTTCGACAACGTGGAGACCGACGACGGAGACCACATCTCCCTCTCAGTGGCCCAGTACATTAACCTCGACCTCTCGCAGGACGGTCTGCAGTTTGCGGTGCCCATCCATCAGCGGATGCTCGAAGAGGTGCTGGCTCATCAGGGAGAGCCGGGTTTCAAGGCCGAGACCTACTTCTGCAGCCATCCCGACATCAGCATCAGCCAGCTGGCCACCCGCCTGGCCATCGACCGCCATCAGCTGGGCGGGCGCTTTGTGGTGGAGCCACGCGAAGGCAGCCTCCGACAGCGCATCCTGCATCTGGTCAAGGACTATCGCCTCGACATCGTAGAACAGCGCCTGAAGGCCATCCAGCAGCAGTTGCGGCAGGCCAGCAGCGATATGGAGCTGACCATGAAGCTGCTCAAGGATCATAAAGAGACCAAAGAGCTTCGCGACATGCTTGCCAAGCAGCTGGGCAGCGACCTGATGGTGTAAACTAAAAGTAGTCATGAGATACCTAGTAATAGACATCACGCTCCGCCCATGATATCGAAGTGTGAAACGCGTGAAATAGTCAAATAGTGAAATCGTAAAAACAGTAAAATAACAACGGTGTACTACATTCAGAAGAAAATTGAGATCTCGGCCTGCCACAGGCTCGACCTCGACTACGAGAGCAAGTGTACGAGAGTGCACGGTCACAACTGGATCATCGTGGTCTACTGCCGCTCACGCGAGCTCGACCGCAACGGTATGGTCATCGACTTCAGCGAGATCAAGAGACTCGTCAAGAAGCCGCTCGACCATCAGGTGCTCAACGATGTGCTGCCTTTCAATCCCACGGCCGAGAACCTGGCCCGCTGGGTGGTAGAGCGTGTGCCGTTCTGCTACAAGGCCACCGTCCAGGAGTGTGAAGGCAACGTGGCCTGCTATGAAAGTGAAGAGTGAAGAGTGAAGAATTTGCTACCGCGATGAGGAATTCTTACCGCATCAACAACATCTTCTACTCACTGCAAGGTGAGGGGCGCAACACGGGACGTGCTGCGGCATTCGTCCGTTTTGCCGGCTGCAACCTGCGCTGCCCGTTCTGCGACACCGAGTTCGACAGCTACCGAGAGATGACTGCCGACGAGATTCTCCAGGAGATAGCCCGGCTTTCATCTTTCACCTCTCCTCTTTCCTCTCGCTTCATCGTGCTCACAGGAGGCGAGCCGACGCTGCAGGTGGATGAGCATTTCGTCGACCTGCTCCATCAGGAAGGCTACGAGGTGGCTATGGAGAGCAACGGCACTCGTCCTGCTCCCCGCAATCTCGACTGGCTGACCGTGTCGCCGAAGGTGGTGGATGGTGGAAGGTCGATGGTGGATGGTGAAGGGAAAGCGCCTGATGAAATCAAGATCGTCTTCGAGGAGAATACTGCCGAAATGCTCTCATCTCCCGCCTCTCCTCTTTCCTCTCTCCTCTCGCCTCTTCCCTCTCCTCCCCTCCTCTACCTACAGCCTTGTGACACAGGCGATTCGGCACGCAATGCATTCATCCTTCAGCAATGCATCAGCTACATCAAGCAGCACCCCCAGTGGCGGCTCTCTCTGCAGACGCACAAGCTCATCGGCATCGAATAAATAGTGAAATAGTAAAATAACAAAGGTGAGCGTACTAGGCATACTATACTGGCTATCGAGGATCATTGCCATCGGAGCAATCATCCACGTCGTGCTCGACAACCGTCAGCCGGCAAAGACTATGGCCTGGGCGCTCGTGATCTATTTCCTGCCCATCTTCGGCGTCATCGCCTACCTCTTCTTCGGCATCAACTACCGCAAGGAGCGATTCATCAGCCGCCGATCGATGGATATGCTCACCAAGCGGTCGATGGTGGAGTTCGTCGAGCAGCGGCAGATGGACCTGCCCGAGCCCTACCAGCCTACCATCGAGCTCTTCTCGCGGCAGAGCTTCTCGATGCCGTTCATCAACAAGAAGGCCGACATCATGACCAGCGGCTACGAGTTCTTCCCAGCCCTGCTCCGCGACATTGCCCAGGCCAAGAGCCACATCCACATCGACATGTATATCTTCGAGGCCGACGCGCTGGGCACGCTCATCGCCGACGCCCTCATCGACAAGGCCCGGCAGGGAGTGGAGGTGCGCATCATCTACGACGACGTAGGCTGCTGGAGGGTTAGGAAGCGCTTCTTCGAACGCATGCGCAAGGAAGGCATCGACGCCGAGCCTTTCATGCCCGTCCATTTCCCGCAGTTCACCAGCAAGGCCAACTATCGCAACCACCGCAAGATCGTGGTCATCGACGGCCACATAGGTTACATCGGCGGCATGAACATTGCCCTGCGATATGTTAAGGGGAGTGGAAAGAGGAAAGTGGAAAGTGGAAAGAGGAAAGATGCTTGGCGCGACACGATGGTGCGCATCGAGGGCGGCGGCGTCAACGGACTGCAACAGGCATTCCTCGTCGACTGGTACTTCGTCGACCGCACCCTGCTCTCCGACCGCAAATACTACACCAAGCCCGAAAGCGAGGGAGCACTGACGCAGACCGTCACCAGCGGTCCTGTGGCCACTTATCCCGAGATCATGCAAGGCTACCTGCGCTGCATACTGGCTGCCAAGCAGTACATCTACATCGAGTCGCCCTACTTCCTGCCCACCGAGTCTATCTTCCTGGCGCTGAAGACGGCAGCGGCATCGGGTGTCGACGTGCGCATACTGGTGCCTCGCCGCAGCGATGCACACTTCGTGGAATGGGCCAGCCGCAGCTATCTACGCGAAGCCGTCGAGGCAGGCATTCAGGTAAGCCTCTACGAGCCGGGATTCCTCCACTCAAAGCTCATGGTCAGCGACGACCAGATAGCCACCTGCGGCTCCACGAACTGCGACTTCCGTTCGTTCGAGAACAACTTCGAGGGCAACACCTTCTTCTACGACACCGACTTCGCCCAGAGGATGCGCGAGATATTCCTCACCGATGAGCAGCAGTCGACCCCGCTCAGCACGCTGACTCACCGCATGCAGCCCAACCTCCCGCAGCGCATGTGGGACTCCATCACCCGTCTGCTCTCGCCGCTGCTGTAGTGCGAAGCTACAACAAGATTTTCCTCTGCACGAAAGAGTCGTCGTCAAGCCATACATTGACGATATGACATCCGGACAAGTGGGACGGGATGCTGATGCTGCGTGAGCGGACCGGACTCTGAAAGACGTGCTTTCCGCTCAGATCATAGATTTCAATCCTTTGGGGCAGCACCGACGACAGGAAATGCAAAGCGCTATGATGATATTCCATCTTGACTGCCTCTTGCTCCAACGCACGTACTCCCGATGATGCCTGCAAAGGCACATAGCCGCTTTCATCGACGATGGCCTGTCCTCCCTCGGTGGTCAGAAACTCGAAGATTCGGTAGGCAATGGACGACCGGTCGATATCGGAACGCACAGCCGTATAAACGTTCGACGTGTAGGGATAGCTGCCGTTTTTGATGTTCTCCTTGGTCATTGCCACACCGTTCACCCCGATGGCCTTGGTGCTGCCGCTGCCCACCATCACCTTATAATAATAGAAAGGAGTGAAAGCGATGCCCGCCGTGTCCTGTTCTATCTGGTAATAGGGAGTCATCATGGTCCTGCCGATTTGCATCTCAGGAAAGTCCTTGATAGTCAATCCGTTCATCACCATCGTCTCGAACTTCTCCTGACTGCCGGAGTTCCTGTCTCGCACATAGGGTTTGATGACGCAATCCCATCCACAAACCTCCGACCAATTCACGATGTCACCCGTATAGATGCCTTGTATCTGAGGGATGGAAAGGTTGTCGACAGGGTTCTTCAAGTTGACCATGAATGCCAGAGCGTCACGGGCTATGGGCTTCTCTATCAGCGTCACTCCCTTTCCCTCGGCGTAGGCCTTTTCGTCGCGCGAGATGCTTCGTGCGGTAATGATGACCTCGACCTGATCGTCGATCAGATTGACAAACGACTGGTGGGTATTGGAGTTCAGCAGTCGATTGACCAGCAACTCCCGCCGCTCGTCCTCCGTACAGGTAAAGATGGGCTCGACCTGTTTGGGAGCTTCATCCGGATTCTGAATAAACGGGCTCGCCTGCCACTCGTAGTCAAAGCCCAACAGCTTACACATTAATATATAGCGCAGCGGGCTGGTGGAGCTAGAGCCGTCGATGACAGGGAAGTTACTGACGGTCACGTCGTTGAAATCCGATGCAATATCCGCGTTTTCTTCTCCGCTACACGACAGGAAGGTAAAGGCGAAAAGGGGTAAGAGTAGTTTCTTGTTCATAATTCATCCGGCTTATTCGGTTGCAAATTTAGGAAGAAAAACTGAGACATCCAAGCGAAACGAAGAAAAGTTGGGCAAATACGCTTAAAAACATTGCGATGGAGCGGTGCTGCGTAGGCGACGGAGAGATGCTGCGTATGCGATGGAGCGGTGCTTCGTACGCGACGGGCTATAGCTCCATAGCCTACGGGATATACCCGCACAGCCTACGGGATATACCCGCACTGCCTTTACATTACGACTGCACAGCCTTTACATTACGACGCCACTGCTGTAAGGTGTGTTGAGGGCGATGATTCTTTCCGAGTCTTTTTCACTTCCACCAGTCGTCTGATTTGAAGTACGTCTTCTTGCCGTTTACCATTTCCTTCAGGCGTTTCCAATTCATAGGAAGGTATTCGTCATCGTCCCAAATGTTGATGAGAATGTAGAACCCGTTCTCGTCCATGATGGCATCGATGGTCATCGACTTGCGAGGCTCGTCAATTTCATACATATTCCTGCATGATTCTCCCCTGAACATCCTTGCGGGATTCAGAGGTGGGAAGTATTCGTCGGAATAGATGGTGTAGGCTTCCCTCGGATGGTCTGCAATATACTGGCGCACACATTCCATCACCTGATGGAGCTTCAACTTGGCCTTTTCCTCAGAGGTGAACTTATAGACAGTCAGACGGTTGTCACCTTGACGGCGCACGCTTTGCTCTGCCCTCATAAATCCTTCAATAAAAGGAGTGCTATTGTCAACGGTATAGACATCGAAGGTGCTGTCGTGCACGCAATGAATCTCATGTCGCTTAATGGATTTGTCTTTGAACAATGGTTGTATGATCTTGTGGAGGGCATCGACATCAAAGTCTTTGATGGCATAGAGAGTTGTATCGACAATTGTGTTGACCCTGAGTTCCCCA
>JAEEGK010022119.1_pt1 | contig 13389 bp, 12 predicted proteins | sample 8958771 | NCBI WGS metagenome assembly JAEEGK01 (sample SAMN16246547, study PRJNA631951) | gut metagenome | biome: gut microbiome; feature: rumen; material: SC-attached | host: Bos | place: Iran: Karaj | collected 2018-10 | reverse complement strand
GTCATCAGCGAGAACGGCAAGCGCGAGCTTCTCGCCGGTAAGTGCTCCAAGGGCGCGGACGGCAAGCTGAACGTAGGTGTCAAGGTCGGCCACCTCAGCACATTCGTCGTGCTCGATAAGGAGCTCAAGAGCTTCGCCGACGCCGAGGCGCACTGGTCGGCTGACGCGGTCGACTTCGCCGTCGCGAACGGCCTCATGAACGGCACCTCCGACACTGCGTTTGCCCCGAACATGACGCTGAACAGAGCCATGCTCGTCACGATTCTTTACCGTCTTGCTGGCTCCCCCGCAGTCGCGGAAGCCGCGAAGTTCACCGATGTTGCAGCCGGTGAATGGTACTCCGATGCAGTCGCGTGGGCGGCAGCAAACGGCATCGTAACCGGCAAGACCGAAACGACCTTTGCCCCGATGGAGAACATCACCCGCGAGCAGTTCGCCACGATGCTCATGCGCTACTGCAAGTTCGCAGGAGTCGACACCGCGAAAAACGCCGATCTCAGCGCGTTCACCGACAGCGCAAGCATCAGCAACTACGCCAAAGACGCCCTCGCCTGGGCTAACGCCTCCGGCATAATCACCGGACGCACGGCGACGACAATCGCCCCCACAGGCAGCGCAACGCGCGGCGAAGCGGCAACAATGCTCATGAGATTCATGCAGATGTAAGAACTTGAAACTGAAAGCTCAGAGATTGGTTTTCCGATCTCTGAGCTTTTTGCATAGCGCCATATCCGATATCGAGCCGCTTTCCTCAATCTGCCTCTTGCATTTTCGGAAAATCTGTGTATAATGATTTATATGGAATATGATATTCCATATAGAAACGGAGGCTCAGATATGCGGAAGAAGGACCAGGGGACGCTGGACGCTGTCCTTAAATTTGTAAACAGGTTCTATCAGGCTAACCGCGCCGCGCCGACTATTTCGGACATTGCCGAGGGTGTCGGCGTCGGGCGGACGACGGCGTTTCGCTATTTGCAGGAGCTGAGCGACAGAGGGCTTCTGGATTATAAGCGCGGGATAAGCGCCGCGCCGGAGAGCGCCAAGATGAAGACGGAGTACATTTCCGCGCCGCTTGTGGGCTCTATTCAATGCGGCTGCCCCGAGGAGCAGCAGGAGCTTGTGGAGGAATACGTCAGCCTGCCGGTCTCCATGTTCGGCAAAGGCGATTTTTACATCCTCCGCGCCAAGGGTGATTCGATGGTGGACGCCGGCATCGAGGAGGACGACTGGCTCGTTATAGAGCGCAATTGCTCCGCCTCCGTGGGAGATATCGTCGTCGCGCTCGACGAGGATAAGCAGAATACGCTCAAGCGCTACGCGGGCTTTGACGAGTCCGAGGGCCGTTATCTGCTCGCTTACGAGAATGAGGCGCGCTATCCCGGCAAGGTAATCAAGGTGCCGAGCTTCGAGGTTCAGGGTGTTGCCCGGCGCGTGCTGAAAACGCTTTGACATTGCAAAAGGGGCGTATTATGGAAAGAACGTATATCTGCATCGACCTAAAATCGTATTACGCCTCCGTCGAATGCGTGCAGCGGGGGCTCGACCCCTTGAAGGCGCACCTGCTTGTGGCGGATGAATCCCGCACGGACAAGACTATATGCCTCGCTGTGTCGCCCGCGCTAAAGGATAAGGGGGTTCCGTCGAGGCCGCGTCTGTTCGAGGCAAAGGAGAAAATTAAAGAGTACGAGGCGCGCAGCGGCGTGAAGCTCGATTATATCGTCGCGACGCCGCGCATGGCGGAGTACGAGCGGATTTCCGCTCAGATTTACGGCATTTATCTCAGATACGTCGCGCCGGAGGATATTCACATATATTCGATAGACGAGTGTTTCATCGACTGCACGTGTTATCTCCACGCCTACTGCGAGGAGGCGGAGAAGCATAACGCGAACCCGGCCCGCGTTATGGCGATGACGATGATACGTGACGTTCTGCGGACTACGGGCATCACGGCGACGGTAGGCATCGGGACTAATCTCTATTTGGCCAAGATAGCGATGGACATCGTCGCGAAGAAGTCTCCGGCGGACGAATACGGCGTGAGAATAGCGGAGCTCAACGAGGATTCGTATAAATTCCTGCTTTGGGAGCATAAGCCGCTGAGCGACTTTTGGGGCCTCGGCCCCGGGAAAACGAGGCGGCTCGAAAGGGCGTATATGTTCACGATGGGGGATATTGCCGCCCGCACGCAATGGGACGAGGAATATTTCTACAAGACCTTCGGCGTCGATGGGGAGGTGCTCATAGACCACGCCTGGGGCATCGAGCCCGTCACGATGGCGGACATAAAGGCTTATAAAAGCGGCAGCCACAGTCTCAGCAACGGCCAGGTTCTTCCGAGACCCTATAAGTATCAGGAGGCGCGGCTTGTGTTCCGCGAGATGGTCGAAGCACTGTGCGCGGATATGTTTTCAAAGCAGCTCGCCACACCGAGCTGCACCTGGTGGGTATCCTACGACCCGAAAAGTCTCGATTCCTGCTCCGATTACAGCGGCCCGCTGAGCCTTGATTTTTACGGCAGAGTCCACCCGAAACGCAGTAACGGCACAGTCCGGCTACCGACCGTCACAAACAACGTTCAGATAATCACCGCGCCGCTGATGCAATCCTTCGACGAGAAAACGGACCACCGCCTTCTTTACCGCAGGCTCGGCGTCTGCGCCAACGACGTGACGGAGGACGACGGCGCGTTTCAGCTCAATATGTTCGTGGACTATGAGGCAATTGAACGCGACAGGCGTTTGCAGGGGGCTATGCTTGAGGTGCGAAAAAAATACGGCGCGAACGCCATTTTTAAGGGGATGAACCTCCTTGAAGGCGCGACGGCGCTGGAAAGAAACCGGCAGATAGGCGGCCATAAGGCATAAAAAGCCTCCTGCCGACAGTGCAGGAGGTGCTTTTTGTGAAGCGCATAGGCGTTATGGCGATGCCGGCGGATTTTCGTTACCGCGATGTGTTTTTGAAGGGAAAGCCGAGGCACGAGCGTTATGATACCTTCCGCGCCCGCCATCCGAGCATGGACGTAGGGCATCGAGCCAAGATATTCGCGCCCTTTGACGCGCTTACCGGCTTTGGCGACGCCGTTGCGTCGAAGGATATTATTTACCGCGAGCGCATTGAGCTGAGTGAAGAGAAACAGGCGGAACTGAACCACAGGCTCGGCGTTTTGAAGAGCCTGACCCTCAACGGGCGCAGGGTACGCGCTGACCGTGTGAAGATTACAGTGACCTTCTATGTTCCATGCTCCGACGAGAATAACGAAGCATACGGGCTGCGGGGAACGTACCGGAAAATAACCGGGCTTTGCCGCGGCGTAGACGAATACCGCGGCGCGTTGACAGTGGATAATATGAGTATAGCATTTGATGATATACTCAGCATAGAGAAGGCGGCGGAACAATAAATAGTCGGAACTCTGCTTTATACGTTCCGCTTGCTATGGACGAAGGAAAACATCCTTAATTATTCTGCGATATTTATCGGCGGAGGCAATACATTTAGACTCTTAAATTGTGTACTGGTCAAAACATATAAAACAAAACACAGTTTAATCAAGGAAAGAAGGGAAAGCCGCGTGTGCGTTCGTTTTTACGTTGAGCCGGATGACGAGGAAATACGGGAAATCATCGCGGAGGTGCAGCGGGCGCAGCTCGCGAGAAAGTTTATCCGAGCCGGCAGCGCTATAATGACCTCCGGTGAGATTCGGCCCACAAACGTCGTGCCGGTGTTAGCTCCGAACAGGAGCGGCGGCAAGGCCGTGTTCCCCATGAAGTGGGGCTTCACGATGCCCAACAGGCCGATCCTTATCAACGCGAGAAGCGAAACGGCGTCTGAGAAGCCATCGTTCAAGGAATCGTGGGAGAAACGTCGCTGCGTCATTCCCGCCTCGTGGTACTATGAGTGGGAGCACCTGACAAGCAACACGGGAAAGAAAAAAACGGGTGACAAATACATGATTCAGCCGAAGATGTATTCCGTAACGTGGTTAGCGGGACTTTATAGAATGGAAGACGGCCTCCCGGCCTTTACCATCCTGACGAGGGAACCGTCAGAGGAGCTTAAGTGCATACATGACAGAATGCCTTTGATCCTCCCGAAGGAACAGATAGAAGCGTGGATAGACCCAAAGAGCGACCCGAAAGAGCTTATCAAACACGCCTTGACGGATATGGTTGCGGAAAGAGTCGAATAAGATTGGAAAACGCAGGAATCGGAATCCTGCTGTCAAACGACCATGCAACTAAATAAAAAAGCCTGCCGCAAGATAAAATGCGGCTGTGATTGCGGTTATCACGGCGCTGTACGAAATGCGAACCTTTCTCGCGGCAAAGGGGTTTATTCCGACCGCTGTACCGACGTTCACAGCCTCCGCAGTGAACGCGCAGTTTTTCTCACCGGCGATGCCCGCGCCTGCGATGGCGCCGACGAAGAGAACCGGGTCAAGCCCGAGCGTCCGCGTGAGGCCGATTACTATGGGAAACGCGATAGCGTACATCGCCCATGAGGAACCAAGTGCCATCGTCAGTCCCATCGAGAGCAGGAAGCTTGCAACTGGCAGCAGGAAGCGCGTGTTGTCAAATACGTCTATGATATCCTCAAAATAAAGGTGCAGTCCGAGGCTGTCCAGCAGGGAAGAAAAGCACATCGTTAGAAGATAGAGGATAATAGGCAGCGTCGCGCCAGAAACTCCGTCTACAAGATGCTCCATGAACTGCTCGGGACTCATCAGCCCCCGGAAGCAATAAAGCAGCAGCATAAACGCCAGTGCGACTAACAAGCCTACTGCGCTGTCTACGACGAAGCTTTTAATAACAAAGCTGCGGACGCATAGCGAACTGAGCGCCAGCACCAATATCGGCAGCATAACGTTGCTGATTTTGCCCCAGACCTCCGTCTCATGTGTGCTGAGATACTTCTCGGAACCGGTGGGCCAGAGAACGCCGTTATCCCTATATCGTGCTTCGGCGGCCTTGATTTGCTTCGTTTTGGGGAGTTTACCGAAAGCGAAAAGCAGCATGGCGACAATGCTTATAATTGAAAAGAAGTTGAAGGGTATAGAACGGCAGAATAAACCCAGCGCTTCGGATTTCACCGTCGCCGAAAGCGTACCGATTATAAATATTGCCCAAAGCGACAGCGGAAAGAAAGAACTGAGCACCGTGGGGAGCATGCTGTGAAACAACGCAAGCTTCTCGCGGACGACGCCTTTTTCCTTTGCGGGTGTGTAGACGGCATAGGATGAACAGAGCATATTCAGGCTGTCATCGATGGAGGTTGCCGCCATAATTCCGAGCGAAGCGAGAAAAATTCCTCTGGGTGAACGCACTTTCCTGACGACGGTTTTTTCAAACGCGGTAACTCCACCGGAATGTACTATCAGATTAACCATAGCCCCCATGAGCGCCATCACGAGCACCGTAAAAACATTGTCCAAGGAGCTCATCGTATCCATAAGTGCGTCGGAAAAGCCGGGGAATAAGCCAGAGCGATAAACGAGGATGGAAGCGAGAATGCACGAGGCTACGAGCGATTCAAGCGTTCGTCTGGATATCATAACATACGCGATCATGAACGCGACGGGGAGCAAAAATGCGGGGAAACCCGTACCGACGGGAATGAAAACGTAAGCGAGTATAAACACCAGCAGCATCACCCCGTAATTAACGAGAAGCTGCTTATGAGAGAGCGGAACGGAATTCGCCGGATGCGTCAGGACACCCCTGCGAAGCCCCGAAAGAGTAAGAATCTGGGAGTGCTTGCGGGAGATTTGACTATAAACACGCTTCATAAACTCGCCATATATGTCGGGATGCTTTTTAAGAAAACCGAGAAGGTCCTCGCTTTCCATTTTGAAAACGACTGTACGCCCGAGCGCCCGGACGGTGGAAAGACGCTTCTGCCCGGACAAAACGCCGTATTCGCCGAAGTATTCGCCGTGATGGAGAATGTTGATCTGTTCATTTTCGCGCCCGAGAACAACTGCGGTCCCGGATTCGATGAAATACATGCCGTCCGGCTCACCGTCAACCGTAACGATATCGCATCCGTTTTCGTAAACGAGCCTTTTGAGCTTGCCCTTTATTTCGCATAGCTCCTGCCTGCCTGCGTTGTCCGGCGCAATGCCAAAGAAATCATATAAAAACTTTTCGCTGATTCTCTCAGCCATTCAGCTTCTCTCCAATCAAGGCGAGGAAAACGATTGTTTTCATTTCTCACACAAGAAACATTGTAGCATATCCGCGTAATGATTTAAAGTGTTTTATGCGCGGGTCTGAGTCGCGCCAAGGCGGTTTTGCTGTTCAGGATTATTCAAATTCACTTAATCCGCGCTTTATTCCTTGAATTAATTCCTTCAATAGGATATAATTTCAGTATGATTATCGGTTTGTACGCCATTTCTACTGTTGTCAGGAGGGTTTAACCATGAAAATCGCGGTTCGGTATTATACGAAGGGCGGAAATACCAAGCGCCTTGCAGAGGCAGTCGCACAGGCGGTGGGCGCCGAGGCATTGCCCATAAGTGTGCCTGTCGATGAACCGGTGGACGTTCTTTTCCTTGGAAACTCCTACTATGCGTTCAACATCGACCCTGAGGTGAGAAACTTCATCCACACCTTGAGCAAGGATAAGATAGCCAAAATCGTAAATTTCGGCTCTGCCGCCATGCTTAATTCCACCTATAAGAAGGTAAAGGCGGAGGCGGACCGGCTCGGCATTCCCATGGATGAGCGGGAATTCCACTGCAGGGGCGAATTCAAGGGCCTGCACAAGGGTCGTCCGAACGAAGCCGACATGAAAGCGGCGGCAGAATTTGCGAAAACCATTGTCGGCGAGTGATACGCTCACCGGAAGCATATTGTATATATGGAGGTAAATATGGCAAAGGTACTTCTTTTAAACGGCAGTCCCCACACAAACGGCTGTATCGCCGCGGCTTTTGACGAAATGATTAAGGTCTTTGAGACCGAGAATGTCGGGACGGAGATAATACAGCTTGGAGGCAAGGATATCCGCGGCTGTATCGGCTGCGGGAAGTGTCGCGAGAACAAAAAGTGCGTGTTCGACGACGTTGTGAACGAGGTCGCGCCCAAGCTTGAGGAGGCGGATGGCCTTGTGATTGGTAGCCCTGTATATTTCGCTTCACCGAACGGGACCATCCTTTCGTTCCTTGACAGACTCTTTTTCAGCACTCCGTTCCCAAAGCATATGAAGGTTGGCGCGGCTGTGGTAAGCTGCCGCCGCGGAGGCAATACTGCGACCTTTGACGCGCTGAACAAATATTTCACTATCAGCAGCATGCCGGTCGTATCATCGACGTATTGGAACCAGGTCCATGGCCATTCAGCGGAGGATGTAAAAAAGGACAAGGAAGGACTTCAGGTTATGCGGAACCTTGCGAGAAACATGAGCTTTATGATAAAGGCCATATCCGATGCAAAAGAAAAATACGGTCTCCCGCAGAACGAATTCGGCGCATTTACAAGCTTTTCCGACGGGCTATAGGAAAAGAAAAATCGGCTATGAATTGATTTCGCGCTATACCGGACGTTTATTGCCGGTATAGCGCGTTTTTACGTTTAGCCCGAAGCGCGGCCTGCTTTTGCTTACAACAATATAACCCCGCAACGCGCCGGGGGCAAGCCCCGCGATAACGGCGATTTCATCACAGCAATCAAATATATTACAGTAATACGGAACCATCCTCCAATGCCGGGCTATGCCGCGCACAGGCGGGGCGTGCCGACAAAGTCAATGCATATTTTGATTGTTTTTTGCTCGAAAAAGAATTGACGGCTTTTCTATAATGATATATCTTAATTATGTATAAAATTTTACGAGCATATAGCTCGCTGATATTATAATAATTGCAAAACCTAAGGAGGCATTTACCGTGTACGAGATAGATAAATCCTTACTTGAGCGTATTGACAAGCTCGAACTCAGCGAAAAGAACAAGCAGTGGCGCGCGGCTATGAAGGCTGCGCCGTGGCGCGTTTTCGTTGACCGCGAGCGCCTTACTGTGCAGTCGTGGAAGGAAACGGAGGGCGAAGACCTCGAAATCCGTATAGCAAAGATGCTCAAAAAGGTCATGGACAATGTACCCATCAAAATCCATCCCTTTGACGAGATAGTCGGCCGACCTACCACCGGCGTTATCGGATGCCAGACGGCGATAAACGTATGCGGCGACTATATCCACGATATCTGGAACGACGACGGCATTATCGGCGTTACCCTCGACGCCTCCGCGATACTCAATAAGGAAGAGCTTGAAGTCCTGCGTGAGGCCGTGCGTATATTTGAGCCGAACTGTATGCCCAAGCGCACCTACGACGTATGGCATGAGCTCGTCGGCGACTGGGCGAAGGATGCGGAAGCGGCGAAGCTCAAGGACCCGGGCCTCCAAAATGGCATTACCGGACAGAGCACATCTACGCTTGACTGGCCGAACATCCTTCCCGCCGGTCTGAAGACCTACATAGAGCGCTGCGATAAGCATGTTGAGGACTATATCGCGGCGGGCGGGACGGACGTTAACAAGGTCTATTTTTGGCGCGCGGCGAAGATTTGCCTCCAGGCTACGATAGATTATTCCCGCCGTTATGCCGCCCTCGCGCGTGAAATGGCTGCTGAGACAGCTGACGTAGTGGAGAAGGCGCGCCTTATCAAAATCGCCGAGACCTGCGAATACGTCCCGGAAAACCCGCCGAGAACGCTGCATGAAGCGCTGCAGTTTATGGAAATGTGCTCGCTGGCGAAGCTCTTTGAGAATCCGATGCAAAATAACAGCCATTGGGGCAGGGCGGACCAGTACCTTTACCCGTATTTCAAGAACGACCTTGCAAACGGCGTTCCGCTGGAGCAGCTTGCTTCCGACCTTGCCGACATGATTGGCCGCTGGGGTACGCAGACCTTTGTTTCCGACGATATGAACAAGGAAACGCACCAGATAAACTTCGGCATAAATAACGTCATGGTCGGCGGTCTTGGGCAGGATAATACCGACATGAGCAACGAGCTGAGCTACCTGTTCCTGCACATCGTAGCCGAGCTAAAGCTTTCTTCGCCCACGGTCGGCCTGCGCTGGAATGAGCAGACGCCGGACTGGATGATGAATAAGGCCATCCGCACGAACCTCGAGACCCGCGGCGGAATCCCGCTTTTCCAGAATGACGAGGTTATGATAAAGCGCTATATCGGCTACGGCATCCCCTTTGAGGAGGCCGTGGAATGGCGCGGCCTCGGCTGCGTTTATCCGTGCCTGCCGAACCGCGCAGAGCATTACGGCGCGGAGGGCGTTGCCGCCTTCAACCTCGCGGGACTTCTTCACGTCACGCTGCATAACGGACTTGACATCAACGGCAAGCAGACCGGCCTCAAGACGGGTGACCCGCGGGATTTTGCGAGCTTTGACGAGCTGTATGAAGCTTTTTTCAAGCAGCATAAGGCCTTTATCTACCGCGTGTTTTGGCTCGGCGCCGTCGCGCGTGACGTTTGCCATGAGTTTACGAGGACGCCGCTGCTCTCGATCCTCGGCATCGAGGCGAGCATGGAGCTCGGGCAGGATCTTACGAAGGCACACCCCGACCATTCAATGTTCGGCATCTCAGACCGCGCGATAATTGACGTTGCCGATTCGCTGCTTGCGACTAAGAAGCTTGTTTACGACGAAAAGAAGCTCACAATGTCGGAACTTATGGACGCGCTGGACAGTAATTTCGCGGGCAAGCGAGGCGAGGAAATACGCCAGATGTGCCTGCATCAGCCGAAGTACGGCAACGACATCGCCGAGGCGGACGAGATGGTGAAACGCATCAGTGACCGTTCTGCCGAGATAATATATTCTTACAATAATGCTCCGTTCCGCAACATGATAATCTCGCGCGAGGGCCTTGCGTGGCATTATTTCGGCGGCCTCGGCGCAGGGGCGCTGCCCAATGGACGCTTTGCGCTTGAGCCGCTGAACGACGGCTCGCTCAGTCCCATGCGCGGCGCGGACAAGAACGGCCCGACGGCGGTGCTGCGTTCGGCTAAGGCCACCGGCTACAGCGACGTTTGCTGTTCCGCCGTTCTGAACCAGAAGTTCAATTCTTCGCTCCTGCGCTCTGCCGAGAGCATCGATAAGCTCGTTGCCTACACGAACGCCTACATGAAGGCGGGCGGCTCGCACATCCAATATAACATCCTCGATACCGAGCAGCTAAAGGACGCGAAGGTTCATCCCGACAAGTATTCCGACCTTATTGTAAGAATAGGCGGCTTCAGCGCGTATTTTGTCCAGCTTTCCGCCGGGATACAGGACGATGTAATCTACCGCAGCGAATTTGAAATATAAGGCAGCGTTGCCGTAAACTAAAGAGGTGCTGAACCTTGTCTTCTTCTGCGCTGATTTCCAACATTCAGGGCTATTCAATACACGACGGCCCGGGCATAAGAACGACGGTTTTCTTGAAAGGCTGCCCGCTTCGCTGCAAATGGTGCGCTAACCCCGAGAACCTTACCGACAGCGTGCGCGTCGGCTTTGTGGCAAATAACTGCAAGGGTTGCGGGCACTGTGCGGAGGCATGCCCGGAGGGGGCGATAATTCCCGGCGAAGTGCGGCGGATTGACCGTACGCGCTGTACCTCATGCTGCGCTTGCGTCGAGGCGTGTTACTACGGTGCGCTTGTGCGCTATGGAGAGGAAATGAGCGTCGAGCAGGTGTTTGACAAGGTTCGCCGCGACAAAATGTTTTACGATACCTCTGGCGGGGGAGTGACGGTCTCGGGCGGAGAGCCGCTTGTTCACGCGGACTTCGTCGCGGAACTGTTTCGGCTTTGCAAGGACGAAGGTATTGGAACCTGCGTTGAGACCTGCGGCTGCGTGGCGCGTTCCGCGCTCGAAAAGGTTCTGCCCCTTACGGATGTGTTTTATTACGACCTTAAAATACCGGACGGCGCCAAGCACCGGGAATATACGGGACAGAGCAATGAGCTTATCCTCGCAAACGCGAGGTTCCTTACGGAAAGCGGAGCGAAAATGCTCTTCCGACAACCGCTCATCCCCGGTGTGAACAGCTCGGAGGAGGACGTTCGCGCGACGGCGGAGTTCATACGAAGCCTTAATCGTCCGGACATCGCGCTCCAGCTCATGCCGTATCACCGCATGGGAACTGCAAAATACGCTGCGCTCGACGAGGAATACAGTCTTGAGGCGCTTGAGATAATGCCGGGTGAAGAAGTCGAAACTATACGCGCCTTATACGAAAGCCTCGGAGTGCTGTGCAGCGTTTCAAAATAGGTCATTCCATGCGCGCTTAATTGAATGTTGATTTTTGTTCAATTATTGTTTATAATTATCCTATAAGCTTATGCGGATATTCACGGGAAAGAGGTGCCGTTATTTGAACATAGAAACCACTACCATCGTTTCTGTTACGGAAGCTAATCAGAATTTTTCTCGGGTTACAAGAATAGCGGATAAAAACGGTCAGGCGGTCATTTTCAAGAATAACCGACCCAAATACCTTCTTCTCGATATAGAAAATTCGCCGCCTATCGAAATGAGCGACGATGAGAAGATAGATTTCGTCGCGGCGCGAATCCTCAAAAAATTCAAGCCTGCCTTTTTGGAGCTGACGAGATGATTAAGCTTACTAAAGAAAAAGTTTTGATGATGCATAAGTATCTCTGCGAGGAAACGGGCGGCTCTAACGTCCTGCGCGACGAAAATTTGCTCGAATTCGCCGTTGAGGCCGCTTTTTCCGGCTTCGGAGGGAAGGAATTTTACCGCTCGAAGGAGGAGAAAGCCGCGCGCCTCGGGTATACGCTTATCTCAAACCACGCCTTCAACGAGGGCAACGAGAAGATAGGCATGTTCGTGATGCTCACGTTCCTTGAGGTAAACGGCCTCAAGCTCGAATGCACGAACGACGAGGTCGTGATAGCCGCGCGTGCTATGTCAAGCGGTTCCATGGGCTATGAGGGCCTGCTTGACTGGGTAATAAACCATACCTGCTGAGATAAGTAATCGAGGCTGCAGCTTTTTTGCTGCAGCCTTTTTTATTTGCGTGCTTGACTTTTTTGCATTGTTCTGTTATTAATATTATGTCGAGCAAAGAATAGTCTTGCTCGAAAATAAAATATCGGCTCCAAGACCGGCTGCCTGAACGGAAAAACCGCAGGGCGGCGCTTTTTTGCGTTTTGGGGCGAATGGGAAAACATAATTGCTGGAGGTATATGGAAAATGAAAAAGACTTTGGCTATCTTGCTTGCGCTTGTGTTGGCGTTCGGACTTGCCGCCTGCTCAGGCGCAGATAAAACGGATGCGCCCGCTGGGGATAATTCTGCCGCCGCGCCTGGCTCGCAGGAAGACGCCGCGCCCGCTGATGCTGCGCCGGAAGGAACGACTGACGAAGCCGTTTCCACTCAGCCCGACCTTACGGGAAAGAGCCTGCTTGTTTATTGCGGTGCGGGCATGAAAGCGCCGTTTCAGGCCATCGCAGATAAGTTTACGGAGCTGAGCGGCTGCGAAATGAACGTAAGTTTTGCAAACGCCGCGCAGATTCAGACGCAGATTTCCACGGCGCAGGAGGGGGCGTTCTTCATCGCGGGCGCTCAGGGCGAAGTAAAACCCATAGAGGAATTTGTTTCGGGCAGCGTTAAGCTTGTAAAGCACATTCCCGTTCTCGCCGTCAAGGCGGGCAATCCGAAGGGCATTGCCGGCATAGCCGACCTTGCGCGTGAGGATGTTTCCACCGTTATCGGCGACGCGGAGAGTACACCCATCGGCAAGATAGCCATGCAGGCATTTTCCGATTTCGGTATAAGCGATTCCGTAAACCTTGTCGCCACGACGACTACCGCCCCTCAGCTCGCGACGGTTATCGCCATGGACGAAGCGGACGCCGCCATTGTCTGGAAGGAAAACTGCGGCGTTGACGGCGTTGAAATTTGCGATACGCCCGATATGGATTCTTACGTTAAGGTAATTCCGGCTGCGCGGCTTAGCTTTGCCGAGGGCGATGAAGCCGCGGACGCTTTTTCTGAGTTTCTCGCCTCTCAGGACGCGAAGGATATTTGGCTCAGCTTCGGCTACGAGCTTGCTGAGTAATATGCTTCGGCGCTTCGGGATTTTCGGGTGTGTGTGCCTCGTTATCGCGGCGGTGACTCTTGTTTTCGTCGGGGGCAACCTCTTCGTGATAGTTTATCGCGGTCTGGGGAGCCTCGGAGAGCATATCGCGCAGGAGGAAACGCTGCTTGCCGTGGGTTTGAGCGTGCGCAGCGCGTTTATTTCGACGGCGCTGTGCTTCGTGCTCGCTCTGCCGACTGCTTATGCGCTCACGAGGCCGGAAATGCCGTTGCGCGGCGTTTTCGAGGCCATTTTGGAGCTGGCAATGTCGCTGCC
>JAEEGK010022118.1_pt1 | contig 13389 bp, 11 predicted proteins | sample 8958771 | NCBI WGS metagenome assembly JAEEGK01 (sample SAMN16246547, study PRJNA631951) | gut metagenome | biome: gut microbiome; feature: rumen; material: SC-attached | host: Bos | place: Iran: Karaj | collected 2018-10 | reverse complement strand
AACCGGTTACACATCTCTTAGCACATCAGAAGACTATCAGCGTGATGAAAATAGCGTCAGTAAATTTAACGGTTTAGCTTTTCCGTATTTCGAAGCACGGTTAGGCTATCACTTTACCAACGCCGTTACCACCTATGGAGCAATCGGAATAGGCTTAGGAATAGGAACCTTCGAAAGCACATCAAGAGAATTTAAAAGAAAATTTGATGATAAAGCGAAAATAGATGCCGTAGGCATCAGAGGCATTTTAGGGTTAGGTGCTGAGTTTTACCCATTCCAAGACAAAGAAAGCGCTCTTAACGGCATGTTTTTCGGACTTTGCTTTGGCGTAGCCGCCGAAAATGTTCAAGAAGACAAAGATGATGATGAAGCGCAGGGATATTCATATGGTTATTCGTACCATTCCAGCAATGAAAGCTTAGAACATTTCGACAACGTCTTTGCCCGAGCAGAAGTGGGTTATGACTTTTGGATTAGCAGTCGCTGGAGAATAGGGGCCGCATTCAGCTACACCTTCGGCAAATACGATTCCGACGACGAAGACAATATAGTCTCAACAAGCCACAACTTTAGTTTAGCATTCAGAATAGCCCACTAACATTCCGTAAACGATAAACTATAATTTTCAGCCTATTTGTTCGTAACTTTACTAATTTACAGAAAAAAAATTTTGTAATTTAGAGTTTGAAACTGTTAAGATTTGGTCGTTAGGAGACCAAAAAAAGGAGATTCCATGAGGAATAAAGTCATAGCATCCCTACTCTTACTGGCATCTTGCGCATTTGCTCAATACGGGTCAGAATATGCTTCCGGTTCATCGTTTGATTCCGGTTCTACGTACAATTCAGGAACGGAATACTCCTCCCAAACGGAATACACTACCCAAGCGACATATAATTCGACAACAGAATATAGCGCCCCCAAATATGACAAAAAAGACCTTTACACGCATGCTCATAGGGGATTCTATTTTTCACCTAGCTTGAGTTTCATCTACATGAACCACAATCATGTCAATACATACAGATCTAAAAAAGAAGAACATAAGGCATACGGGTATTTACCTTATGGTGAAATTCGACTTGGCGGCTCCATTGCAAACATAGCCTCCGTTTTCGGAGCCATCGGCTTTGGATATGGCTCAGGATCATACGAAACCAAAAACAATGACGTATACGACAAATTCAAGGTAGACGCAAACCTAATCAAATTCCTCCTTGGTTTTGGTGCAAATTTTTATCCTATTCAGGACAAGGAGAACCCCGCCTACGGCCTTTTGATCGGGCTCACTATTGGTTTAGGGATTGACGGAGCATTTTACGATTACCACGGCTCCTACGATGACTATTATTACGATTATGATTTCTCGGGAGACAGAGCCTTTATCAACTACATGTTCCGTTTTGAAATCGGCAAAGACTGGTGGTTTAGCAGACGTTGGAGCTTTGGCATATCGTTCAACTACACTTACGGAACCTTTACAGACAAAGACGATTATGAGTACGACTATAATAGAGAGAAGGACGAATATACAAGCCATACATTTGGTTTTTCCGTTAGGCTGACTCATTAGACGAAAGACGAAAGACGATAGACGAAAGATTATAGCCTCATGAAAAACAAAATTTTTGTAGCAATTCTTTTATCCGCTTCATTTACGTTTGCACAATACGATGCGGAAGGCGACAACTTGACTCCAAATAGCGAAGCATCCAGCGAAACGGTTCAGGAAGAGGTTCAAGAAACATCAAGCCCAACCTTCAGCGCAACGGAATATAGCGCAACGCCCCGAGTCGATGAATCAGACCCCTACTATCACGCGCACAAGGGGTTCTATTTTTCGACAAGTGCAGGCTTTACATACGCCTATCTGCGCCACAGCGTCGTGAGTGATAAGAAAGTCAAAAACCATAAATATACTGGTTTTATGCTCTATGAAGAAACCAGACTCGGCGGCTCCATCAACAATATCTTATCCATCTACGGTCTCTTTGGAACTGGAGTCGGAACGGGAACCTACGAATACGAAAACGACGATCTTAAAACGGATGCAAATAATATTCGATTTGCGTTTGGCCTCGGCTTAGATTTTTATCCCATCCAAGATAAGGAAAGTCCAATCTACGGTCTGTTCGTGGGATTCAGCTCAGGCCTCTTGTTAGACGCCGCTTCCTACGAATCAAAATCCAACAACGATGATGGTTTTATCGATGTGTTCTACCGATTGGAAGTCGGCAGGGACTGGTGGTTCAGCAAGCGCTGGTGCTTCGGAGTCGCATTGAATTACACGTTCGGCACCATGTCTCTCGGCGACGATGACGATGTTCTTGACAATTACAGAAATCATTCCTTCGGCTTGTCAGTAAGAATAGCCCATTAGTTAGATGAGTGGCTAGAGGCGTGAGAAAAGTGAAAAACAAAATTTTTGTAGCAATTCTTTTATCCGCTTCATTCACGTTTGCTCAATACGATGCAGAAGGCGACAACTCAGCTCCAAATAGCGTAGCATCCAGCGAAGCTGTTCAAGAAGAAATCCAAGAAGCCGCAAATTCAGACTCCGCTAGCACGGAAACGTATTCAAAGGCGCCCAAAGTCGATGAATCGGACCCCTACTATCACGCACACAGGGGATTCTATTTTGCAACAAGCGCCGGCATGGCATATACGTATCTGCGTCACTGCCATACGTCTTCAAAGAACGATAAATGTCATGAATATACAACTTTCATGACACCCTATATAGAATCTCGATTCGGAGGTTCTATCCATAACATAGCCTCCCTATACGGTCTCATTGGGTTCGGTATTGGAGCGGTAACATCTGATTACAAAACCTTACGGTTGACATTTGGCCTCGGCGCAGATTTTTATCCATTCCAAAACTCCGAAAACACAGTAGTCAACGGCATATTTTTAGGCATCAGTGCAGGATATATGCTAGACTTGACCGTCAACAAATCGGCTTTTTCAGACGATGATAATTTTATGAATATGTTCTACCGCTTAGAAATCGGCAAGGACAGTTGGATAAGTAAACGTTGGAGTTTCGGTTACGCATTCAATTACACGTTCGGCACCTTGTCTCTCGGCGATAAAAACGATACCGACTCCTACAGAAACCATACTTTCGGCTTGACTGTAAAAATCGCGCATTAGCAGAGCAGTGAGGTATGAGTAAAAAAAGCTCCCGTTGATGAACGGGAGCTTTTTGATTGGGGCATTGCCCAAATTACTTTGCTCTTTCGAGGTAGGAACCGTCGCGAGTATCGACGCGAATCTTGGTGTTGTTTTCGATGAAGAGCGGAATCATCACCTTGGCGCCAGTTTCGAGAGTAGCTTCACGCATCACGTTACCGCTGGTGTTGCCCTGAACTGCCGGAGGAGCGTCAACGATCATCAAGTCAACGAATGTCGGCGGGATAACTTCGATCGGGAGTGTTGCCTGAGTCTTCGGATCCTTCCACCAGGTGACTTCGACAGTAGCGCCATCGAGGAGCCAAACTTCGCAGCCATTGAGGGCTTCCTTGGCAATTTCCATCGTTTCCTGAGTGGTGTTGTCCAAGAAGTACCAAGTAGAACCGTCGTTGTAGAGGTAGGTCATTTCGGTGTAGGTCACATCAGCTTCTTCCACCGTATCACCACTCTTCCAAGTGCGTTCGAGAGTACGGCCAGTCACCAAGTTCTTGATACGAACGCGGTTGAAAGCCTGGCCCTTACCCGGCTTCACAAACTGGTTTTCGATGATTTCGTACGGCTGACCATCAACCATGATTTTCAATTTTTTACGGAATTCGTTGGTGCTTACAGTACCCATATTATCCTCTTTTGGTTTTTGATTCTAAATTTAGCAATATAATGGAAAAATCTGTTACTGTTTTCACGCATATTTCTGAATTTTTAGACTATTTGGGCAAAGATTTTAGCGGTTTGACAAGCGATTTGCTTGCTAGCCTAGACCAAAAACCGTCGTTTGCCTTCTATTGTTCCAAACACTACGCCGACCTGATCAAAAAATCGTGCGAACCCGTCAAACTGCTACGCGAGGTTCTACCTGTTACAGATGAATTAAAAGACGCGCCGGGATTTGTCGATGACCCTGTGGGAGACCTCCCCGCAGGCAAGTCCGAATGCATTTTGCAAAAGTACGAAAACCGCGCCCTTATCGTTTCGACGTCCGCCTGCGGTGTGCGTTGCCGATTCTGCTTCAGACGCAACTACCCTTTCCAGGACACGCAGAACATCGCCAATGATGTATCGAACTGGCTCGACGTCCACACGAACATCTGGGAAATTATTTTATCGGGCGGAGATCCGCTGACGCTTGCGCCGGGGCCGTTCCGCGACCTCATTGAAGCGGTGGCATTCCACCCGTCCGTGACGACGCTCCGCATCCACACGCGGCTCCCGATTATGCGCCCGGACCTCGTGATGCAGCACTTTGAATTGCTCCGCGAGCTCCCCGCACGTTTCAACTGTGTTCTCGTTTCGCACGTGAACCATCCCGACGAACTCGACGAAGAATCCGCTGCCGTTTTCGCACAACTTAAGTTTAGCGGTTGGACGCTTTTAAACCAAAGCGTGATGCTGAAAGGCGTAAACGACGATGCCGGAACTCTTGAACGCTTGAGCCGAAAGCTTTTTGAACAAGGCGTCCTCCCCTACTACTTGCACCAGCTCGACCATGCGAAAGGCGTCGCACACTTCGAAATCAGCGATGAACGCGCCCGCGAACTGATTACGCAAATCCGCACCAAGCTCCCCGGCTACCTCGTGCCAAAGCTGGTCCGCGAAATCGCCGGCGAGAAAAGCAAAACACCGGTGGGATTTTAGACGAGAGAGATGGAAGTAGGAAGTAGGAAGTAGGAAGTAGACAGTAGACAGTAGACAGTAGGCAGTGATTAGTGGTTAGGGGTTAGGGGTTAGGAGTTAGGACCATTATCACGCGTCCATTATAAGGCGGCTTAGCCGCGATTTTTCTCTCCTAATACCTGTCACCTGTTACCTAGTACCTATCTTTCGTCTATAGCCGCATAGCGGCGTTCTTTCGTCTAATATGGTCAGTGGCTTGTAGCTAGTGGTTAGGGGGCTATAAGAAGTAAGAAGCTTTGGATCCTATCGGTCCGTTGCACACCCCTCCAGGATGACAACTCTTGATGCCTTATATTAGATGAAAAAGGCGGCGAAGCCGCGATTATCTACCTAATACCTGATACCTGTAACCTGATACCTATACCGCTCACAGCTCTTCAAGCGTCACGACTAGAGCGTCTGTCGCATCGCGGAAGTTCGTGCATTCCGTGAGGATGCAGTCCGCGCCGTTTACAAAGGCGGTCGCAAGGCGCAAAGACTCGTTTTCTGTCAGCTTATGATTCGTGCGGGATGCTGCGGCAAAAATTTCCGCCGCCTTCAAAGAAACATCGGCATTCACTTCGCAAAGACGCACGTTCGCGGACTTCTCGAAAAATTCGCGGTACTGCCTGGCGAGCACGCCATCATTTGCCCCAAACGCCTTTTTGCAAATTTCAAACAAAGTCACCGACGAAACAAGAACCTGCACATTGTTTTCATAGACGCCATCCAGCACGCCCGAAACAACAGGATAGTAATCCGGGTGCATCTGGAGGAGCCGGATGAGCGGCCCCGAATCCAAAAACAAAATGCGGCTCTGTTCAATCGCTTTCACCATCGCTTAATCTTCTTTTACGGGCTCGTAAATTTCCATATAAGCCGCATCGTAACGTTGTCCAGAACGCATCATCTTGAAGCGGCCAGCTCTCGGATAAAAATACCAATTCATCCATTCACCGCTCATATCCGTGCGTTTGGTCTTGATCGCAATCGGCTTTTCGCCCATATAGTAATCTCGTTTGTGCGGAATCACGCGTTCCATGGCACGGTAAGTATGTACCGAATTGCCAGCCTTGCGTTCAATCGTCCCATGGCCATCCTTGCTCCACGTGATGTTCACGACACCATGTTCGTCTTTCAGCGGTTCGCAGGTATCAAAACCGCTTGCACACCACAGATATTGCGGATAAGAAAACGAATAAGATTGCAAATCAAACGTTTCGATAGTGCGGTTGTTGCCCTTGAACGTCGGATAGTTACCGGCAAGCGTGTAGCCTCCAACATTGTAATCTTCGCAACCATGCTGGGCGACTCTCACGACGCGGTTAAAAACATCGACACCCACGGCACAGCCTTCTTCCTTATAAACAAAGCGAGCATGACCGTTGATGTTCTTCTTTTCAAGGTTACCCATCTCGATTTCGGCCACGTCATCGTCCTTGCCGTTCTGGATAACGATATTAAAGCGGCTAGCATTGCTAGGAGTGCTTTTCAAGACAACGCGACCCGTTTCAGAAACATATTCACCGCTCAAGTCCGTGTACTCTAGCTTAAAGCGTTCCAAGTCCGAGCGCTTGACCCATACTTCACCAAACTTGCAGCTTATAGGTACATAGGGAGGCGGTCCCTTCGGTTCGACATCTTCGTAAGTCACGACACGCTGCTTTTTGGTGACTGTCTTGTACTTGCCGTTCGACCCACGGACTTTTTCTTGGACATCAATAAAATCTTCGTGTTCTATCCTATCCTTCGGGATAGGAAGTTCCTTGATGATATCGGAAGACATCAAATACCCTAGCGGGCGGTTTTCATCAATTTGTCCATCAATTTTCTTGTATATATTCAACTTCATTTGAGCAAAGGAGCTCGTTACCAACAGAGCCAACACCACCAACAATATTTTTTTCAAAACAATCTCCTATTTTGGATATTTGAATTAATTTTGGATATTTGAATTAAATTAGTATGGTCTTCATATTTAGAAAAAATTAGACTAAATGTTTTTTACTAACATTTAAACAAGAAATTTAAAATAGAATTTTATCAAGGAGATTCTCAAATGAATAAGATGTTTCTTGCTACATGTCTTTTGGCAGCATCCGTTTTTGCAGCGGAGGCGGAAAATGCAGCAGAAAATACGGCACCACAAGCTGTAGCTCCGGCTCCAGCCGTCGAAACTCAAGCAACAGTTGCTGAACCGGCACCTGTCGCCAAAGCCGAACCGGTAGCCAAGGCCGAGCCTGCCAAGGCGGAACCGGCCAAAGCAGCACCCGCTAAGGCAGAACCTGCAGAGCCCGTTGTAGCAGCCCCGGTTGAACAAGCCGCCGCCACAGAGGATAACTCCACCACGAGCCGCAAGAAAAAGAAAATGATCGAAAATGCGGTTTTCTCCGTGAACCAGATTGATTTCGACATCAACGCTGATTTCGAACTCGAAGCTGGCAAGGTATTCTGGACATCGGAAGATGACGACAATTCCGACAACCTCGAAACGTGGAACGGCAAGGCCAATCTCGCTATTCTCGCAGAAACAAAGAACTTCAAGGGTAAGGTCGCCTTCGCATTCTACCCCGGCGACTTGAAGACCGATAGCGACAACAAGGACCTGAAGGGCGCCGAAGATTACTTCTCCCTCGACGAAGCATGGGCTTACCAGAGCAAGAACTGGTTCAGCTTCAAGGTCGGTCGCTGGGATAATACGGACAAGAACGGTGACTACTTCGGTGGCTACATCGACGGCTACATGAGCGGATTCCTCTCCGAACAAGCTCCGGAAAACCAATTTGAATTCGGATTCACCCCGAACCAGAACATTGACATTGAGCTTTCCTTCATCAGCAAGTCGGCTCATCTCAACAACGGCGACCTCCGTGCCGTCGTCAACTTCCATGATTTCACGGGCCTCCCGGCACTTGAAATGCAGCTCGGCTACCGTTGCAACCTTTTCGACAAGGTTCACAATAGCGACGCAATCGTCAAGCACAACGCCTCGTTCAAGTTCCGCCTGCCCCTCGTCCAGGACTTCTTCACCGTCTTTGGCGAAGTGGCACTCATGGACTTCTCCGACGATATCGTAGTGCCTATCACTGGCGGTATCGAAATGAACTTCAAGACTGTTGACCGCGTGATTCTCGAAGCCGAATTCGTTGGCGACCGCGACCACCACCAGGACTTCATGAACTTCAAGACAAAGCATATCAAGGACGTTCTCGCAGCCCTTTACCTCGAAAAGGCTCTCACGGACCGTTTCTCGCTCTCCGCCGGCTTCCACAGCTACGGTGCATCTAAGGACTTCATGCTCTCCGGCAACTTGATCGGACGTATAAACTAAGATAAAACAACATTAAAAAGCAAAAGCCCCCATTCGGGGGCTTTTTGTTTACAGCTAAAAAGTTATTGGTAACAGGTTGTAGGTTATAGGTTGTAGGAACAAAATCATGCACTTCGTGCATCTGAACAGGGCAGCGTGGTTCGACAGGCTCACCAACCTTAGCCGATTTTATTCCTAACCCCTACCCTCTAAGACCTAATCCCTACTAGAAACCCTTGCGTTCCAAGTCTAGCAAAAGCGCCTGGAGCGATTCTTCGACAGATGCACGGAAGCTGGTCGAACCGAGACTGCAACTGGCAACGACATCGCTACCAGAAGAAATACGGATTACATCAAAACCGTTTTCGGATGTGAAGCTGACAGACAAACCTTTATTCAGAGCTTTTTCTAGTAAATCGCGCATAGCGACTCCTTTAATGAGGGGTTCAAAAAATTAGGTTGGCGCACCAACAAACTTAAACTAGGCTTTTTTGCTCCAAAAAACAAGCAAATAATTTTGATTTTCCATGATTTCTATGTATTTTAAGAAAAAAGAAAGTTCCTATGTTCGATTTTCACCTCCATTTAGCTCGGCTCCCCCACAAAAAGCAGTTAACGCAGCTGCTTTGCGATAGAAAATACGATTTTGTTGCCGTAGCTTGCGAGCCGTGGGAATGGAACGAAGTCGCTCAGTTGAAAAAGGAATTTTCGAGCGAAATCAAGCCATTCATGGTCTCTTATGGAATCCACCCGATGATGGCAACGCAAACGAACGACGAAATGTTTGAAAAATTGCGTGAGTTCTTGAAAGACAACGAGCATGCTATGGTCGGTGAAGCAGGAATCGACAAGCGGTATCCGGGATACGAAGACGGAACGCAAGACCAGGTGTTTTTGGAACAGGCGAAGCTAGCTGTTGAATTAGGACGGGACTTGCAAATACATTGCGTCGGGAATTACATGCGGATGTTGAGGCTTTTGGCGGAGGTTGGTTTTGAGCAAGGACAGCCAAACGCGCTAGAGTTGCAAAAAGCGCCGCGACCGATATTCCACAGGTTTGGCGGGGACTTGAATGTTGTTAAAAAAGCTATCCCATACGGAGTATTGTTCTCGCTGCACGCGGACAGCTTCCGCAAGAAATCGACCATCGCCGCCATTCCGCACATTCCACAAGAACGCGTGTTCTTCGAAACCGACGCCGATGAAACGTTCATGAGAGGGAACAGCGCCACCGCAAAGGGTCCAGTGACAAGCACTGCTATAGTTGACCCCGGAACAGGGTCCGGGGTGACAGATAAAGGTGTTGCCGGTGTGACAAGTGAAAGTGCAGAAAACACCGACAACGTCACTGCAAACGATAATAACGCCACAGCAAACGCAGACAACGTCCTGAACAACGCAAAAGATTCAGAAACATCCTCGTCAGCATTTCCTCCTCGACCTGATCGAGAATCTAATGACGTTACGCCAGAAGCAATCCTCGCGGAACTGGAAAAACGTATAGAATCAGTTCGTGCCGCCTACGCCGAGTGCCGTGAGTAACGGGTCCGCCGACCGGACGGTCGCGGCCTGCACCTGAATGTTCGCGAATGCGCGGAACACTTCGAGCGTCTTTTTCGCCATTTCGACAGGCGTTCCGCGGCCAACTTCGAACACCGCCTGTAGCGGAGACATTCCCAAGTAGCGCATGCCACACGTGCAAAGACTGCTGATTTCGCCAAGCACGCGCGGGTCTGGCGACGGCGTTTCGGCAAATGTCGCAACGATGACGCCCTTGCGGAGCGCAAGTCCCTGGATGCGCAAACGCCCCGCCAACAGCCCAAGTTCGGTCACCAGTAAGAGCATCTTTGCTGGTGTCGGGACTGGGCCAAAGCGGTCCTGCAATTCGTTTTCGATATTCTGCACGTCGGCCTGCGATGTGATTCGAGCGATACGCTGGTACAGCGAGATTCTCGTAAGGCCGTCTTCCACGTAATTCTCGGGCAAGTAAGCGTCCACGCCTATTTCCACACGCGGCTGGATTGGCTTTTCGAGAGCACCGCCGCGAAGCATTTCAACCGCTTCGCGCACCAAGCGCACATAAGTTTCAAAGCCGACTTCGGCAATAAAGCCGTGCTGTTCCTGACCGAGCAAGTTACCCGCGCCACGGATTTCAAGGTCGCGCATGGCAAGCTGGTAACCGCTGCCGAGGTCGGTAAACTGTTCCAAAGCCTTGAGGCGGCGCATCGATTCCTGCGAAATTTCGCCGCGCTGCGGAATCACGAGCAACGCCTTGGCAAGCACGCTGCTACGGCCCACACGACCGCGCATCTGGTAAAGCTGGCTAATGCCAAAGTGGTGCGCGTTCATGATAATAATCGTGTTCGCGTTTGGCACGTCCAAGCCCGATTCAATGATGCTCGTGCTCACGAGAATATCGAACTTGCGCGAAAGGAATGCATCCATCACGCGTTCAAGCTCATGATCTTCCATTTGCCCATGCGCCACGGCGACCTTCGCTTCGGGAGCCATCGCTTCAATCTCTTCGGCAAGCTTTGTAATCGTCTGCACACGATCGTTCACCACAAACACCTGACCGCCACGAGCAAGTTCATCGAGAATCGCATTCTTCAAGACTTCGTCATCGCGCTGCATCAGCTTGGTCTCGACCGGCAAGCGGTTAATGGGCGGCGTATTGATGAGCGAAATATCGCGAACACCTGTCATGCTCAAGTGCAGCGATCGCGGAATCGGCGTAGCACTCATGCTGAGCGTATCAACAGCAAGGCGGAGCTGGCGGAGCTTTTCCTTTTGCTTCACGCCGAACTTTTGTTCTTCGTCAATAATCAAAAGACCGAGATCCTTGAACTCGCTTTTGTTCGACAACAGCGCATGCGTTCCGACGACAATGTTCACAGAACCATCGGCAATCTGCTTGAAGATTTCCTTCTTCTCTTTCGCACTCTTGTAACGGTTCATGAGTGCAATCTTGACTGGGTAAGCGGCAAAACGTTCGCAGAAGTTTTCGTAATGTTGTGCTGCAAGAATCGTCGTCGGCACGAGAATGGCCACCTGCTTGTTGGAAGCCACGCACTTGAACGCCGCACGCATGGCGACTTCAGTCTTTCCAAAGCCCACGTCACCGCAAATGAGGCGGTCCATCGGGCGCCGGCTTTCCATATCGCGCTTGATGTCGGCGGTAGCGCGCAACTGGTCCGGCGTCGGATCGTATTCGAACGATTCTTCGAATTCCTTTTGCATGTTGCCATCGGGCGGGAATCCGAAACCTTCGACGAGTTCGCGTTTCGCATAAAGTTCCACGAGATCGCGAGCAATCTTAATGACTTTTTCCTTGACGCGCTTCTTGATGTTTTCCCAAGTCTTGCTGCCAAGGCGGTCGAGCTTCGTTTCAACATCGTCCGAACGGTCGAGGCGCTCAATCTTCTGCAAGTCCGAAACGGGGAACTTCAAGCGGTCTCCGCCATCGTATTCCAGCAATGCGCAATCGACCATACCGCCGTTGACTTCTACGCGAACAAGCCCCAAGTAGCGGCCAATGCCGTGGTCTTCATGTGCCACAAGGTCACCGCGATTGAGCGATTCCACCATCAATGCATTCGTCACCGAGCCTGCAATTTTGTGCTTACGAGCCTTATTTGCATGGCGGTTCAGAATTCTCGATTCCGTGAGGAACGCAACATTATCGTCTTCGAGCCAAAAGCCTTCACTCAAGTTTCCGATAAAATAATCTTCGACTGGCAAGCCGTCAAAAATTTCACGCAAGCGGTTCACGCCGCCAAGCGTCTGGGCCATCACATAGACACGACCGCCCTTGTCGTAAAACTCTTCGATTTCTTTAGCAACCGCATCTGTGCCGTTCGACGTAAAGTCTTGCGGACGCATGTGCATTTCGTGCCAGTTGCCATCATCGACTTTTACTCGCGTCATATCAAGTGACGCACGGCCTACGAACAAACGCGAAAGCTCACCAATCTTGAACCAAATATCCGCAGGGGCAGCAATCCCCGCATCTGTCACGCGAGCTTCGTCATAAGCACCACGGAACGCGCCATACATCTTCGAAGCAGTTTCCGAGAGCAACGAAAGTTCTTCAAAGACAAGCGATGCACGCGGCATGTAATCCAAGAGGCTAGCCACCAAACGCTGGTGATGTGGACGATGCCACCACAGCGATTCCGCAGAACATTCCTCACCCGCCATCACCGATTCCGGCACCGTAAATTCACCCATCGGGAAGAACTCGATGTGCGTCATCTGCTCCAACGAACGCTGCGAAAAAATATCAAACGCACGAATGGACTCAATCTCATCGCCGTAAAATTCAATACGAATCGGATGCGGATAAAGCAAGCAGTTCACATCGACAATGCAACCGCGAATCGAAAACTCGCCTACCCCGCTCACCATCGGCTGTTCCGTAAAACCGTGATCGAGGAACCACGGGCGCAAAGACGAAGGCTCAAGCTGGTCACCAACGCGGAGCGTACGCACCTGACGCATGATTTCGCCCGGTTCCGGGAGTTTCATCAAAAACGCATCGAGCGGACAAACGACAACAAACGGCTTTTCGGTATGCGAAACATCGCGGAAGAACTTCAGACGTTCTTCAAGCACGCCCTCGAACGGCACCTTGATTTCGTATGGTTTCAACCCGAGCGACGGGAAAAAGCGAACAAACTCCTCGCCCACCATGCTTTCGAGATTCTCGACCCAGACTTCGGCACTGCGGTAATCCTTCGCAATCACCAGAATGTTCTGCGGGCTTTTTAAGAAACGGTTCGCCACCATCATCGAGGCAAGCGGAACCGACGCGCCATTGACGTGAATGGCCTCGTTATCAGCATTTTCAAAAAGCGAAATCGCAGGGAACGAATTTTCTTGAAGGAATTCCGAAATGGTAAGCATAGAGATAAATTTAGAAAACTACCAAAAATGGAAGCCTACACCACCGAAGATATGGGGCCTTAATTTTCGTGGACCTTTATCCAATTCTTTTTCCACTAATCCACTGCACTCATCAGCTCCATTGCAACCATTCTCATTATTTTCCATAGATTTATACCCATATCTCATTTCGAGTTTGGCCTTTATCGTAACATACTCACCTATCTTAAATTCGTCAGTTCGTTCAGAAATCCATGGTCTATACTCAAATTGCAACCCCGCCACAAAAGGATTACGCCAACCAGCAAATGGTACAACCTTTAAATATTTCGTTTCATAAACATCAA
>JAEEGK010022117.1_pt1 | contig 13390 bp, 9 predicted proteins | sample 8958771 | NCBI WGS metagenome assembly JAEEGK01 (sample SAMN16246547, study PRJNA631951) | gut metagenome | biome: gut microbiome; feature: rumen; material: SC-attached | host: Bos | place: Iran: Karaj | collected 2018-10 | reverse complement strand
TCTATTTCATGGAAAACTCTAATAGATTGGACTGGTGCATGTGTTTTTTGATGAAAAGCGGGATCTGAGTCCAATATATGATAACGAGTAGATAAATAGATTGGACTGAAGTCTTCTTTTAGGGCAATAGTCGGCACCGGAGTCCAATCTTTCTGAAGAGGATATGAAAAAGATTGGACGGACAACAAAATGACAAGCTCTGATACAGTACTTATGCCCATGGTATCTGCATAAAAGTACAAAAAAGAGGAGCGCATGCGCTCCTCTTTGACGGTTCAGACGTCCCAAAATGATTTATGCTTTCTCCTGCTCCGTGAGGTATTCCATCACCGAGTGGGCGGCGACATTTCCTTCGCCGACGGCCTTGGTGATCTGGTAGGGACGGCCGGTGATGTCGCCCGCGGCGTAGAAGCCGGGGATGTTGGTTTCCTGACGGCGGTTCACCAGGACGTGGGGGCCGTCCATTTCAAGGCCTGTAAGAAGCGTGGCGGGCGCAATGGCGCTCCGGAGAATGAAGATGCCGTCCACGGGCAGTGTGCTGCCGTCCGTGAGCGTCAGGCTTTCGACGCGCATGCCGCCGTTCACGGCTTTAATGGGGGCGGAGAGGCGGCGGACATTCGGAAGATCGACCTCGGAATCCACGTAAGGCGTGAAGAGATGGACTTCGGAAGCGAAACAGGCGAGGTCGGCCACTTCGTGCTCATAGCGCTTCGCACCGCAGTAGACGGCAATGGTCTTTCCTTTGTAGAGGAATCCATCGCAGGTCGCACAGTAACTCACGCCGCGGCCGAGCAACTCCGCTTCACCGGGGAAACCTTTGGCCTGGGCGGTACCGGAACAGAGGATCACGGTCTTCGCCTCGAAAATCTCATTGTCCGCAAGCAGCATGAAAGACTTGCCGGCGGGGGTGATCAGTGTCACCATGCGGTCCGTGAGTTCAAGGCCCATTTCATCCAGCTGCTTCTGGAAGAGACTGTTCAGGTCCGCGCCGCTGGTCATCGGAACGCCCGGGTAGTTCGCGATCCGTTCGGAACGCTCGACCTTCAGACTGAGGTCCCGGGAACCGAACCAAAGGATGCTCTTGTTATGTAGTTTCAGTGTGAGCGCGGCGGAGAGGCCCGCAGGGCCGGCACCGAGAATGGCAACGTCGTAAGGCATATGGTTCACCTCGCAATAATGATTTCCCGTGTATTATGACAAAAATCGGTCTCGCACGCAAGACACCGGACTGGCAAAAAACAGACGGATGTGCTATGATTTCCAGGATAGCAACTGGTATGATTCCGCAGGAAAAGGAGAAACACATGAATACGGAAGAAGCCATTTTCACCAGAAGAAGCATTCGAAAATATGAAGAACGCCCCGTGGAGGATGAGAAGATCGAGAAGCTCCTTCGCGCCGCGATGGCTGCGCCGTCCGCGATGAATCAGCAGCCCTGGGAATTCTATGTAGTCAAGAGCAAGGAGAAGATCAAAGAGCTTGCCGGAACCAGCCCCTTCGCCGCGTTCGTGGCGAAAGCGCCTCTGGCCATCGTCATCTGCCAGAAGAACGGTTTTTCCCCTGCCGCGCAGTTTAAAGACGTGGACTGCTCGATCGCTTCGGAAAATCTGTGGCTGATGGCAACAGAACTTGGCCTTGGCGCCGTCTGGATCGGAACCGCGCCAGCGGAGAGCCGGATCGAACGGGTCGGAAAGGTCCTTGGCCTTCCGAAGAACCTGAAAGCGTTCTCGCTGTTTGCCATCGGTTATCCCGCGGAGGAAAAGGATGCCGTGGATCGTTACGATGAGAAGAGAGTGCACGTGATCTGAGGACAGGATACAGATACTGTGAGGACAGACGAACAGAGAACGCCCCGGCAGAAAGCCGGGGCGTTCTCTGTCTGAATCGGCCGGAAGACTTACTTCCGCTGACGGCCGTACATTTTCGCGAGTCCGCCTTCGGAAGTTTCCAGGAAGCGGCGGTTCATGCTGATGCCGGTCTCGTACATGGTCTTGATGGCCATGTCGAGGGATATGCGCTGGGTCTCCGAAAGGAAGTAGGAGAGGTTGCAGGCGTTCATGGCGCGCATGGCGGCCACGGCGTTCCGTTCGATGCAGGGCACCTGGACAAGCCCAAGAATCGGATCGCAGGTGAGGCCGAGATGATGCTCAAGGGCGATTTCGGCGGCGTACTGGATCTGAGTCGTCGAGAGGCCGTAGATATAGTCCAGCCCGGCGGCGGCCATGGCGCAGGCAGAACCGACCTCGGCCTGGCATCCGCACTCCGCGCCGGAGATCGAGGCATTGTGCTTGATGAGGGTTCCCACAAGTCCTGCGACTTCCAGACCGGAAATGATCTGGTCGTCCGTGACACCGCGGTTCTCCTGCACATAACGGAACACGGCGGGGATCACGCCGCAGGAGCCGCAGGTCGGAGCGGTCACGATGGTGCCGCAGTCCGCGGTCTGCTCGCTGACGGCAAAGGCATAGGCGGAGATGAGGCGGCATTCCGTGACCTGCGGGTGATTGTGCTCTGGCCGGAAATCATAGAGCATCGTGGCCTTCCGTTCGACGCGGAGCGGGCCGGGCAGAAGACCTTCCGTCTGAAGTCCTTCCTCGATGGTCTGCTTCATCTGCGCCCAGACGGTCCTGAGATAATCCCGGATCTCCTCGCCTTCCGTCAGTTCCACGTATTCGGCGAGATCCAGGCCGCGGAAGCGGCAGAATTCCTGGACTTCCGCGAAGGAATTTTCCGGGTAAACGTCTTCCCGGGCATCCTCTTCCCGTCCTTCGATCCGGATGTCGCCGCCGCCGACCGACATGACACGCATCGTTCCGATGACCTCGTCACCTTTAATGGCACGCAGGTCCATGGTGTTCGGATGCGGAATGTCCTCGGGCGTGTCCTTACTGAAGACCACTTCCGTCGGATAAGGCGAAAGAGTCTCATACAGCACACGGTCCGTGCCGTGGCCTTTGCCGGTCTTCGAAAGCGATCCATAGAGGGTCACTTCAAAACGCTCTGCGTCCGGGTGCTCCGAAAGGAACAGTTTCGCCGCACGTTCTGGTCCCATCGTGTGCGAACTCGACGGACCTTTGCCGATCTTATAGATTTCACGGATGGATTTCATAACATTTCTCCGTTTGTCGTGATGGAATGGAAGAATCTGCTTCCTTATGGAAGCGTGCAAAAAGTATAGCATCTCCATCTGAAAATGAGAAGAGCAGAAGCGAAAATACTGGAAAAGAGGCCGCGTTTGGGTTAGGATAAAAACGTCCGGATCATCTGGAAAAGATCTGAAACCGATTTGAACCTCAGCACCACAGGAGGACAACATGTCTAAGACCGATTACAAGCTGATCGCGGCACAGGTCCGCGCACTCGCGGAAGAAGAGCCTTTTTACGTGCCGCTTCTTTCCAATGTTTCCGCGCTTCTCTTTGAGAGCCTTCCGGACGTCAGCTGGGCCGGCTTTTACATGAAGCGGGACGGAAAACTTGTCCTCGGGCCTTTCCAGGGCAAGCCTGCATGCATCCACATCCCTTTCGGGAAAGGCGTCTGCGGGACCTCGTTTTCCGAAGACCGTCCGATCCGCGTAGAGAACGTGCATCTCTTCCCCGGGCATATCGCATGCGATTCGGCTTCCAATTCTGAAATCGTGCTTCCGATCCGCACAGACGGAGAACCCATAGGCGTCCTCGACCTGGACAGCACTGTCTTCTCACGCTTTTCCGAGGAAGATGAGGAAGGCTTACAGCTGGTCGTGAGGGCCATCGAGGAAGGCGTCCGTTTCTGAAGATCCCGAACTGAAAGAGCCTCTGCCGCAGTCTGCGGCAGAGGTTTTTTTTTGTGCAGTGTTTTCGCAACGATTTGTTATGAGAACAGAACAAGAATGGGAACCCTTTTTTGAAAGTGGGAATTCATAATTGCTTCACTAAAAAAACGAATTCTTGTATGCTTTTTGATATTAAGAAGGCATTTCTTGTATAGAAGATTTAGCATCCGCTATCGCGTAAAACCATCCAAGGAGGGTCACTATGGATAATTCTTTGAAGTGGCAACGCGTTCGTTTTATGCCGAACATTCCACTTGGTAAAGACAGACAATATGTGACAGGTTCCCAGGAACACATCGATCTGTCCAGACAGGCAGCGCAAGAAGGAATGGTGCTGCTGAAAAATGAATCCGGCATTCTTCCCTTATTAAGGGGCCAGAAGATTGCGGTATTCGGAATCGGGCAGATTGATTACGCGAAAGGAGGAGGCGGAAGTGGTTTCACCTATACCGCTTATTCCAGAAATATCGCACAAGGACTGGAAATCAAAGAGAAGGAAGGTAAAGTCAGACTCTATCATCCGTTGACGTTCTTTTACCGGGAGGAAGCCGCAAAGCAGTTAGAAACAGCACAGACTCTTGGAAAAGAGATTTATCAGGGAATGCTTTCAGAACCTGAAATTCCGAAGGACATGATCAGGGAAGCCGCTTCATTTACCGATCATGCGCTTCTTGTGTATTCACGGTTTTCCAAAGAAGGATATGATCGGACAGGAGACCCTTACGATGGGGACTTTTACCTGAGTAAAGAGGAAGAGCAATTATTGCAGGAAGTCCGAAAATCATTCCGTCATATTATAGTCCTCCTGAATACGGGAGGCATCATGGATGTTTCCTGGTTTCAGAACGATCCATGTATTGAAGGCGTACTTCTGTTGTGGCAGGCAGGAATGGAAGGCGGTTTGGCCGCGGCTGATCTCCTCACAGGGGACGTGAATCCCTCCGGGCATTTGTGTGATACTTTTGCCGCTTCTTTCAACGCATATCCTTATGCGTCTCATTTTTCTGACTCACCCGATTATGTCGAGTATACCGAAGATGTTTTCGTTGGATATCGTTATTTCGAAACTTTTCCGGAAGCGAAGGCTCAGGTCTGCTATCCCTTTGGGTATGGTCTTTCATATACCGCTTTTGAGATATCTCCCAAGGACTTTTCTGAAACAGAGCAGGAATATGTTGTTGATATCTCTGTGAGAAATACAGGTGATCGTTCCGGGAAGGAAGTGGTTCAGCTTTATGCTGAGTCACCGGAAGGGATCCTTGGAGGGCCGGCCCGAATCCTGATCGGCTTCCAGAAAACACGCCTTCTGGAGCCTAAAGAGGAAGAACGCCTGCAGATTCGATTCAACAAATATCAGCTCTCAAGATATGATGATCTCGGAAAAGTCCAAAAATCAGCGTATTTATTGGAGAAAGGTACATACCATTTCTTTGTGGGAGAGAATGTACGTGATGCAGTTATCGTTGCGGGATCCCTTCAGATCGAAGAAACAGAGTTGGTAGAACAACTGTCTGAAAGATGTAAACCCCGAAGACTCCGGGAACGTCTGACATACAGTGGGGAAACCGAATTGCTCCCGACAGATGAGGCTGCACCGCTCCCGGCCTATGAGCCTGAACTGTGCCCGGGGGAAGAGGAGACCCCAGATGAGGTCCCCTGGAAAGAGGTAAAAAGGTGGAAGCTTCTGTCGGAAGACAGGCCGGTCCAGCTGATCGACGTTTATGAAGGAAGAATCGGTTTGGATCAGTTTCTTTCAAAGCTGTCTTTGGAACAAAAGATCTCTCTTTTAGGAGGACAGCCGAATCGCGGGGTGGCAAACACGTTTGGGTTCGGCAATATCCCTTACTTCGGGGTGCCCAATATTATGACGGCAGATGGCCCTGCCGGATTGAGAATCCAGCCGGAGGCAGGTGTGAATACAACAGCATTCCCCTGTGAAACGCTTCTTGCATGTACGTTTAATGAGGAACTCATGTCTGAGATTGGGGAAGCGGTTGCGATGGAAGCGAAAGAGAACGGAATTGGTATCTGGCTTGCTCCCGCAGTGAATATCCATCGGAATCCTTTATGTGGCCGTAATTTTGAGTATCTTTCCGAAGATCCGTTGCTTGCGGGTAAAATGGCAGCCGCTTTGGTTCGAGGACTTCAGAAGCAAGGGGTCTCGGCTTCAGTAAAACATTTTGCCTGCAATAACAAAGAAACGAATCGTAAGGAATCCGACTCGCGCGTGTCAGAGCGGGCATTACGGGAAATCTATCTGAAAGCATTTGAGATCTGCGTAAAGGAAGGACAATGCTGGAGCATTATGAGCGCGTATAATCTCCTCAATGGCGTTCGTTGTTCCGAGAATAGGGATCTTCTTACAGGGATTCTTCGAGAAGAATGGGGCTTTACGGGTGTGACAGAATCAGACTGGGTAACCCATGGCCTTCATGAAAAAGAGGTTTTAGCGGGCAACAACATTAAGATGCCCTGCGGGAGACCGAACGATCTTCTGCAACGGGTCCTGGCAGGAAGCCTCTCTGAAAAAGAGCTTGAAGATGCCGCGGGAAATGTGTTGAAGCTAATCTTGAAGATTTACTGATGATAAATGTCGGTGTCAGAATCTCTGACACCGCCGTTTTAATCTCTTCAACGTAAAAGTTGAGGGTTACTTCCTGCAGGTTCTTGCATAATCGGATGGACACATTCCAAATGCTTTCTTGAATTCTCTGCTGAAATAGGCGATCTCGTTATATCCGGAAAGAGCAGCTGCTTCAGAAACGGAGTACAGATTCGAAGCCAGTAATTCTCTTGCACGTGATAACCGCAATTGGTTGATATATTTGATTGGAGATACGCCATAGATTTGTTTGAAAATACTCCTAAAGTACTCTGGCGTAATACCGCATGCTTTCGCCAAAGAAGAAACTTCAAGCGTTTCCTCCGTGTAATGAGTATGGATGTCATTTACCGCCGGGAGAATCAGGTCTTTTTTTACGGAGAGTTTGTAATCGGAAGAACTCTCTGATTCCATCAGATAAATCATCTGGTAAAGCAGGGACATGCACTTCAGACGGTAACCGGGACGATGATCCCGCCAGATGCCTTCTATGCTTTTGAATAATTCAAGCATTTGATGAGGGTGAGGGCTATGATAAACCATGGGAGCAGCACACGGCAATAAATCAATCTGAAAGTTGACGGCATAGCAATCTCCCGGTGAAGCCATGCTTACTGTATAACTGGAGCCTTTCGGAAGGAAAATGATATCTCCCTCTTTTATGGTCATACGCTCGTTATTCATAAACTGAAATACCGCGGAACGATTGCACTGATAGGCAAATCCGCTGCTTGGCCGGTCTATGTGGACCGGCTTATGTGTGCCTGACGGAACGTAACAGGCCAATTCAATCTTACGGATCAAGAGATCTTTCGACACCGCGTCCAGCATTTTCTTTCCTCGGGTACGTTTTTCAAATACTATAAAAAAGAGTTTTGAAATAGTCAAATACTTTTGATTATTGATTGTTGTTATTTTTAAAACAAGATAACATAAATACACAGACCATCCACGGAGGAGCGACAGATGAAGGCTTATGACGAGGTTAAGGATCGGTTACAAAAACAGTTTCAGGAGATCGAATGGATCCCGGAAAGCGGAATCAACCCTGAGGCTCTTGAGGCACGATGTGCAGAATTGACACACGCCTTAACAGACTGCTCTAAGGCGCTCATAAAAGCAAAAACTTTTGAAATGATCGCATATGAGTCCAGGATCGCCATTGATAAAGATGACCTTTTTCAGGATAAGCTTTTCGACGGAAATCTGATGAAGAAGCAAAGAAGCACATGGGAGAAGGAGAGCACAGGACGATATCGTCGGGATGAGACAGAAGACGCAAAGCGGGCATGGGATCGTTATGGTTCATATCAAAGCATCGGAGATTATGGCCATACTTCTCCAAATTCCGAATTGCTCTTAAAACTGGGCTTTCCAGGGCTTCTCAAACGTGCGGAAATGTATTCTAAAAGATCCGGCTTAACGGAAAAACAGAAAGAATACTATGAATCTTTACGAATCGTTCTGGAGTCTATGATTCATGTGGCAGAGAGGCTTTCGGACGCGATTGAACCGTATCACGAGGAGAATGCAAGGGCGCTCAGCCACATTGCCAAAGGAGTCCCGGAAACCCTCTATGAAGCCATGCAGCTTCTGGTATTGTATTTCTTTCTCCACGAGTATGTGGCCGGGACTCGCGTCCGAACACTGGGGAGGCTGGACGTTCTTCTGACACCATTTTACAAAAAGGATCTGGAAGAAGGAAGGTTAACAGAGGAAGAGGTCCGGGAACTGTTTCGCTTTTTCCTGAACAAGTTTTGGAGCGCCAAGGTTCCTTACGATCTGCCGTTCTGTCTTGGAGGCATGGACGATGACGGGCAGGATGTGACAAACGAACTCTCGTCATTGATTGTCGAAGTCTATGATGGAATGAACATTTACAGTCCGAAGATACACATCCGCGTTTCTGAGAAAACCCCGCGAGATTTCGTGAAAAAGGTTCTTTCCTGTGTGAGGCACGGACATTCCAGTTTTGTATTCGTCAATGACCGTATTGCGATTAAGAGTCTTGAGAATGCTGGGATCCCAGAGCGTGACGCGAGACATTATGTGCCAATTGGATGCTATGAACCTGCAGTCTGGGGCAGAGAGATCGGCTGTACAGGTAACGGAGGCGTGAATCTGGCAAAGGCGGTTGAACTCGTGTTCACCAATGGAAGAGATTCGTTGAGTGGAGACTTGATCGGCGTTGAAACAGGGGTTATCCGCAATTACAGGGAATTCGTCGATGCAGTAAAGACACAGATAGCCTTTTTGACCGATAGGGCAGTAACCCATATCATCCATGTCGAACACTATTACGGAGACATCAATCCGGATCCTATTTTGTCCTGCCAGTATGACAGAAGCGTGGAAGCAGGAGTGGATGTATATGAAGGAGGCGCGCAATATAACAACAGTTCCTTATATTTCTATGCAATCGCAACACTGACAGATTCAATGATTGCAGTGAAAAAACTGGTGTTTGAGCGGAAAATGGTTTCCTTCCGGGAGCTTGGGGAAATCCTGAAGAGCAACTGGACGGGAAGAGAGGATATCAGAACTGCGGCAAAAATGCTTCCGGAAAAGTATGGCAATAACGAGCCGGAGGCAGATGCGATTGCCGTTGAAATGTCAGAATACGCAGCCGGGCTTATTCTTGGAAAGCCCAATGGACGCGGGGGTGTTTTCAAGCCGGCGCTGTTTTCTATTGATTTTTGCTTCCCCTTAGGCGAAAAAACCATGGCAACGCCGGATGGAAGGAAGAGGGGAGAACCTCTTTCCAAAAACCTTTCAGCCGTGACAGGGATGGATCGGAAAGGGATCACCGCATTGGTCGATTCTGTGACCAAGATCGATTTCACAAAGTTTCCTACCGGATCAGTACTTGACGTGCTGATTCATCCTTCCGCCGTATCCGGGGAAGATGGTCTGGATGCTTTTTATGGGTTGCTTATCACGTATTTTCAGAAGGGCGGTTTTGCGATGCATGGTAATGTGTTCAGCTCGGAAGAATTAAAAAAGGCTCAGGAGAACCCGGAACAGTACCGGAATCTTCAGGTAAGAGTATGTGGCTGGAACGCTTATTTTGTGGATCTTTCCAGAAAAGAACAGGACTCTTTCATCAAACAGGCAGAGAATAATGAAGGATGATTTCATCAAAGACTATGATAGCAAGAATCTTTGAAATAAAACGGTTTGCTGTTCATGATGGACCAGGGATCCGCACAACGGTTTTCTTCAAAGGATGCCTCTTGAGATGCGTATGGTGTCACAATCCCGAAGGGCTAAAAACGGACCCGGAGCTGGCTTTTTATGAAGGAAGATGTGTTTCTTGCGGAAAATGTGTCTCTGAATGCCCGGAAAAAGCACATATCATGAAGAGAGGACGGCATGTTTTCCTGAAGGATCGATGTGTTTCATGCGGAATCTGCGAAAGGACATGCCCCCAGCAGGCCTTAAGACTTTATGGGAGAGAGATGTCTTTGTCCGAAGTGATGGAAGTCCTGATGGAAGACCGGGATTTCTATGAGAACACTGGAGGCGGAGTGACTCTGTCCGGAGGCGAATGCCTTCTTCAGATCGAGTTTGTTTCGGCCCTTCTTCATGAGTTGAAGAAGTCCGGAATCCATACCGCGATAGATACTTGCGGCTGTGTTCCGAAAGCATACTTTGAACAGATCCTCAACGATACAGACCTTTTCCTTTACGATATAAAGGCGATTTCAGAAGCGTGCCATCGTCATTGTACAGGAGTTTCGAATAAGCTGATTCTTGAGAATCTGAGTCTATTGGATCGATCGGGGAAGGACATCGAGATACGTGTTCCCTATGTTCCGGGCTTCAATGACGGGGAAATGCTGCGGATCGCGGAATACCTGCAAGGATTGACACATTTAAAGGGAATCCGGATTCTTCCCTATCATGATTTTGCTCGTTCGAAGTATCGGGCGCTTCAAATGAATGATACCCTTCCGCAAAAAAGACCTGATGAAGATGAGACTCGTGCAGTAGAGAAGATGTTTGAGACCTTTGGGCTTCCGATTCTTTCGTAAGTATGGTCCGTTGTTTACATATCAGTGAGGGTGACATGGGAAAAAGGACGCTGTTTTCGAGAATTCCTTTGTTTTGGCAGTATCTTGCGGCTATGGCCTTGAATATTCTGCTGGCTTTGGTCGTGTCATTGCTGATCAGCCAGCATTATCAGAATACCCTTTCGAATGAGCTTCAGGAAAAGTTCCAGTCAAATCTGGAAAAGAATTCGGGAACATTGGACAACATCATGTATGCGACAGTGAACGTCCCGGGCATTATCGAAAAAACAAGGCATTTTGAGTATCTCAACGGTCAGAGAAAAACAGATCTTGATCAAAAATATCAGCCAGTGCTGTCAATGCTTCGGGAGGATCTGAAACAACAGGTATATCTGACATCAGGCGCAGTAGACACCTTTTTATACTTAAGACGAGGAAACAGTCTGATAGGCACTGATAAGTATGAGGCGGTCGCAGAAAACTATCTAAAAAGCAACCTTCTTTTTGAAAATACCGATGCGGCCACTGTTTTACATGCTTTAAGAGAGGGCAGCACTTCAGCATTTCTTAGTATGCAAAGGATCAAACTGAACGGGAATGATGCGGGAGATTGCCTTACCCTGATCATGCATACCCAAAACAGTTCCATGTCCATCATGAGTATATATACGAGGGCAATGATTGAAAAGACGATCGCCCTTGATGACCTGCCGGACGGGACTTTGTGGGAGATTGAGGATGGAAACGGTTTGGTTTTAGCCCGGTCATTTGAAAATTCTGGTGAAAAGATGAAGGCCGTCGTTCTTCAGGGGAGGTGTGAGTCTTTTGGGCTTACGGTCCGATTGTTTATTCCGGGACAGTATTTTACAGATCTTATGAAGACCTCAAAAGGCTTTGGATTTGTTTCGATTGCAACAATGGCAATTCTTGGGTTCATCATTTCAATTATCCTTTCCAAAGCATTGGTCCTGCCGATTCGAAAGATAACAGATTCTCAAAAATCACATGCCCGGAGAAGTTCCAATGAATTGGATCAGTTAGAGCAGATATTCATTGCGAATCAAGAGGACATGAGGCAAATGAGGCATGAACTGGTCTGTCAGCTCACCGCAAAAGCGTTTTACGGAGGCTTTTTATCAAAAGAAGAGGAGCAGCTTCTGGCAGAATCAGCCCAAAAGCTCTTCTCCTCATATAGAGTGGCGGTGCTTCGGAGCAGCAAAATGATCAATTCTGCAATCGGCCATCAGCTTGATTATCAGTTCAATGATAGTATCCGCATCATCGTCAGCAATGAAGAGACGGGTATGGTTTTCGGAGGCCGGGAAGAGGATCTGGAAAGATTGGAACGGCTTGTGAATTATATCAATGAAGAAGACGATTCCGAAGACCTATCTGTGGGAATCAGTGCGGAAGGAACCACACCCGCGCTGCTTTCCGTATTATCCAGACAGGCGAGGCGGGCAGTTCCTTACGAACCGGGCACTAGTGTTTTCCGGGACCAGCCGGATGAATATGCATTTTCACTCTGGAGAGAAGAAGAGCGGCTTTATCATTTTGTAACCGAAGGCGCAGAGGAAGAAGCCGGAAAAGCATTACAAGAGATCATTTCATATCTTTTGAGGAAAAAAGACCCTGCTGTATATCAGACAACACGAATCGTTCTCGTCAGTGCGGCTGAAGAAATAGGAGTCAGCGGTGTTTCCGAAGATATGCCCCAGTATCAGAACGGCATGTCTCTTTCAAACGGCGCCCAGATGCTTCAGAATGCATTGGAGAGAATCTTTATTCAGATCAATGAACAGAAGGAAGCGGAGAGCAAGAACCTTCAAAAGCAGATTCTGAATTACATTTTTGAAAACCTGTCAGACTCTGAACTATATGCCACAGGAGTCGGAGAGCATTTTGGCATCGCTGAAAAGCAGGTATATCAGACGATTCGCCAGAACACCGGGATGAGCTTCAAGGAGTACCTGACGCAGCTGAGAATGAAAAAAGCAGGCGACCTTCTCTACATGTCTCAAAAAGAAGTGTCTGACATTGCTCATGAATGCGGTTATATTTCATCCTCTACGTTTTACCGCCACTTCCAGAACTATTTTGGCCAGGCACCGGGTGATTTCAGGAAAAACGGGACATGGAAGACGGGCGGCAGAGAATGGGAAGCGGAAAACAGAGATTCGGAATCCACAAAAAAGAGCTTTCATAGTAGGGTAGCCTTAAGCGAAGTGCACGATCTGGAAAGCACTTTATAAAAATTTAAGAAAAGGAGAACAACTATGAAAAAGTGGATTGCTATTCTGCTGTGCTTAGCATTGATGCTTGGAGCGATGAGTGCCTGCTCCAATAACAATGACAAGCCCACAGACCCAGTTCCGTCAACGACTGAAAAGCAGGAACCTGACACGACTACCAAGGAAGGAGAGCAAACCGCAGAACCGACCGAGCCCGCCCCGGTCGCAGGTAAGCTTCCGCTTGTGGATGAACCGACAACGATTCGGATCGGTATTCCGCAAAGAGAAAACGTACCGGATTATGATGAGAACGCCTATACGAAATGGCTTGAGGAAGTGACAGGTGTCAACCTGGAATTTGTTTTTTTCTCAGTTGACGATACCGAACAGGTTACGCAGTTGAACCTGATGATTTCCTCCGGCAAGGAAAAGCTTCCGGACATTCTCTGGGGATTTGGCGGTGTCTCAAACGCGTTAAGAAACGAACTTGGTGAAGACGGATATCTGGTGGATCTGATGGGTTATATGAATGACCTGGCTTATTGGAGCAAAGAGATCCGTGCGACGTATTTCACCGAAGATGAAGCGGCAAAAGTGATTCAGTACGGAATTGATCCCAATAATGGAGCACTGTATGCATTCCCGGGCTACGAAGAGGGTAAAACTGATGCCCTGAATACGCATGCGCTGATCAACCAGAAATGGCTGGATGCCGTAGGCGAAAAAGTACCT
>JAEEGK010022115.1_pt1 | contig 13390 bp, 6 predicted proteins | sample 8958771 | NCBI WGS metagenome assembly JAEEGK01 (sample SAMN16246547, study PRJNA631951) | gut metagenome | biome: gut microbiome; feature: rumen; material: SC-attached | host: Bos | place: Iran: Karaj | collected 2018-10 | reverse complement strand
GGTAATTGTTTTTGCTGTAATATTTTTTAAATTTGGGTTTTCTATATTTAAAATTACTATTTTTCCTAAAATATTATCTTTATATAAATATTTATTTAAATTATTCTTATTTGTATTTATTGATAATATTTTATTTGAATATGATAAATTTATTCTCCAATAATTCTTTTTTTCAATTGTATTAACATCATCATTATCATAAAAAAATTCACCTTTTCCTGTTCCATTAGTATTTAAATTTATAATTAAATCCATATTTTCTTGTCTTAAATGATATGAATTTTTAATAAATTTACTAAAAATATCTTGAAAAGGAACAACACATCCTCCTCTTAAATAAATATTTATATCTTCAAATTTTCCTGAAATATTCTTTTTTCTCTCATTATCATTTTCTTTAATTATACTTTCACCACTAGGATATAAATTCCAATTTCCATTAGGAAAACTTTTTTCAACATTATCTATATTATCTGAAAAAATAGGAAATAAAATAAAACAATCTCCAATCATAACTCTTTCATCAATATCAAAATAAGATAAATCATGATATGGAAAAGTATAAAAAACAGGTTTAAACAAACTACTTTTTTCATTCAATCCAATAAAAACCATTTCAGAATAAAAATACCTTAATAAACTATATTTATAATTAATAGCATTTTTAATTACATTCATTGCATTTTGACTAAAAGACCAAGGAAATTGATCTTGAGAATGAATAAAATTATGATTTCTACTAAAAGGATAAAAAACTCCTAAATTATGCCATCTCATACATAAATTTTCATAAGAATTTTCCATAAAACCACAAATATCATCTCCAGTCATTGGAATACCAAAAATATTAAATTGAAAAATACCATTTATTGAATTTTTCATATCATTATAATCAGATTTATTATCACCTAACCAATGATAAGAATATTTTCCACAACCAATAAAAGTAGCTCTTGTTAAAACAAAAGGTCTAATATTTAATTTATATTTTAAAAAATTATAAGTAGCTTTACATTGTAAAAGAGAAATTAATGGTTTAGTATTATAAGAAGCATAAATTAATTCATCATTACCATAATTAATTGCATTTTCATTAATTGAACCTGTTGCAATATCATCATGTTCATTTTTTTTATAACCAGGAATATATGGTAAATCTTCATAATAATAATAATTATCTTCTTTATTACATTTATTTGCTATTTCACCTTTACAAATATGATCTCTTTTTAACATTGCTGGTTCATTCATATCTAACCATATTCCATCATAATTAACTAATTTATGATATGAATATAAACCATAATGCCATACTAATATTGTATTTGGATTAAAAAAATCTGGGAAAACTGTATCTCCAGGCCATACATTACTTATTAATGTTTTTTTTGTATAATTTGATTTTATAAATATATCTAATTTATCTCCTATTTCTATAAATGGATTTCTTCTATTTTCATATGATATTCCTAAATCAACTATAGGAACAAAATGATATTTTTCATTATGTAATTCATTAATAATATTTAATAAATTACCAAATTTATTTTTATCAAGTGTAAAAATTTCAAAATTATTTAAAGAATCAATATCAATCCATAATGTATCAATTGGAATTTTATTATTTTTATATTTTAAATAAACATTTTTAAATTCATTTGAATCTTTATATCCATATCTTGATTGATGAAATCCCATTGACCAAAAAGGAGGAAGTGTAGGAATTCCTAATAAAAAATTAATATTTCTATTAATTTCATCTGGTGATTCCCCATAAATAATATAATAATCAATAATACCACCAATTGTTTTATGTATAAGAGAAGTTTTATTATCAGAAATTGTTTTTATTATCAAATCTTGCATATTTGAATTAATAAAAACAAAACCAAGAAATATATTTTTATATTTAGTTTTATGTATTCCAATTGGTTGATGTCCCATTAAATTATTTCCTCCTTTTCTATCATCTTCTTTTATTCCTCCTGTATCATTTGGCCAAATTGTATAAATTCCATCTTCTAATTTTAAATTATGATAATGTTCACCAAATCCATAAATGTCATTTGATGTAAGGAAAGATTCAAATTGAATTAATGTTTCACTGAATAAAAAATTATTTTCTGAAAATGAATATAATTCTTCATTGTTTAATGATAATATTTTAAATGATAATGAATTGTTTGAGGGGAAATTTATTTTGAATTTTGAGGATGAATTATTAATATTTGATATTCTGTTAAATATATATGATGGATTTAAGGTTTCTTTTTCTGGGACTGTCCATCTTTTTTTATTTTCGGCGTCTGTTATTTTTAAATGAATGTATTTTTCATATTCTATTTGAATTGTTATGTTTATGTTTTTTATTAGTTTTATATTTTTTGGATTTATTAATTGAGGACATTCAAATTCCTTTGGATTAAATGGTAATTTTTTATTATCGTATGAAAAAGTATTTATTGAACCTATTGAAGAATTAAATGTTCCTTTATAATTTTCATTTGTTATTATTGTTATTGAGAGAAGAATTATTAATATAAGATTTTTATTCATTATTTTTAAAGAAATAAATGAAATTAATAATTACATATAAAATATTTTATCACATAAAAAAAATAGAATTTGTAATATTAAATTTGAATAATATATATATAATTACAATTATACTATTTTGAATATTTTATTATTTAAATATAATAATAATTATTTTTTGTAATAATTTCAAGGTTTTGAAATAATTTAAAAAATGAAATAAAATTAATATGAAAATCTCATATAAAATATTTCATTACATATAATTTTAAATTTATACATCTATTATTATAATTTAAATAAATTAATTTAATATTTATCAACCTTATTAAAAAAAAATGACTGAATTTAAGCCAAATTCAAAGAATGAATCAGAAAATATAAATTTAAATAATAATAATAAAATAGATAATAATGAACCAATAAATATAATACAAAATACAAATAACAAAATAGAAACAAATCCAAATTCAACTCCTAATAATGAAAATAATCAAAACCCTCAACAAATAAATAATAATAATATAAATAATAACAATGATCACATTAACATAATGAGAAGATATTATCCATTTTACGGTTCAACAATATCTCCAATAATATATTGTTGTGGTTCAAAATCAAGAATATGGTTAAAATATATGGAACCAGAAAACTTAGTAATATATTTTACATTTATAATAATAATAATTCCAATGATAACATTAGATTTTTTAGCATATCCAAAAATAGAAAATAAAAAATGGAAAACAATAAATTTCATATTTGGAAATTCAATAGTATTAATAACAATATTATCTCTTTTAAATGTAGCGACATCGTGTCCTGGTTATGAAAACACAGAAAAACAAATTACAAAAGAAGAATTTGAAAATTTAAATCCAGAAATAAATATTAAGGGGAATGTATATAAATTAAAATATTGTGCAACTTGTAAAATAATTAGACAATTAAGAACATCACATTGTAGAATTTGTAATAAATGTGTTTTAAGACATGATCATCATTGTCCTTATATTAATAATTGTGTTGGAAAAAATAATCATTTGAAATTTTTATTTTTTATTTTTTTTGTTTTTATTTATTCTACTTATTGTTCTATTTTTACTATTGCTTTTAATGTTAAAGAACATAAACATTTAGGTTGGTTTAGAATTATTTATTTAGGTATTTTTGCTTTTATTTCTGTTTGGATGTTTTTTACTATGGGAGGATTTTCTATTTCTGTTATTTATTATATTTCTATTAATACTACTACAAGAGAAAATATTAAAAGTGTTGTTTATGAAGACTCTACTAATAATGGATGTGTTGAAAATTGGAAAGAAGTTTGTTGTGATTAATAAATAAATAAGTGATATTTTTTTTTATTTATAAATTTTTATGTTTTTTTTTTTAAATTTATTTTTAATTAAATATAAATTAAAAAAAAAGGAAAAATATATATTTAAATTAAAATATAAAATGAAAATGAATAATGGTGTAACTAGAGTAAATAAATTACCAAAAAATAAAAATATGTCTGCTTCAAAAATTACAACTTATGGTGGAAGAAATGAATTAGTAGAAGCAGATTTATATTTTCAATTAAGAGATGAGAATACAGAATTAAAAAAAAAAATAACTGAATTAGAATTTCAAAATAAAAAACAAGAAGTCTCAAATTTAAGAAATAAAAACCCTTTAAATATGAATAACACAGATATCGAAACTTTAAAAATAGAAAATGAAAATTCAAAAAATAAAATATTAAAAATGAAACAAATAATTCAAGGATTACAAAATGAATTAAAAAAAAAAAACAGAACATTTCAAAAAGGAAAAAATTACCCAACATCAGACAATGAAAAATATTTAAAATTAATATCAGAATTACAAAATGAATTAAAAAAAGCAAATAATGAAAGAAGATATTTAATTGATGATATTGCATCATTAAAAAAATCAAATTTATCATCAACACTTGCATCATATTCAGATGATTTAAGAGATAATAAATCAAAATTAGCTGATTTAAATGTTAAATAAGATAAAGCTTTAAATTCTTTAGAAGTAAATAATAAAGATTTAGAATTAACTAAAAAAGAATTAGCTGATTATTCTGATAAATATAGAATTGAAAGAGATAAAAATATGGAAAAAGATAATGAAATTGAAGATTTAAAAAATTCTTTAAATAAAGTTAATGATTATATTGAAGAAATTGAAGAATATAAAAAAAGAGAAATTGAGTATGAAAAAAAAATACAAGAATTATGTGAAGACCCTTATTTAAAACAAGCGAATGAAAGAGATCAAATTGTTATTAAATTAAAAGAAATTGAATTAGCTTTAAATGAAGAACAAAGAAGATTAAAAGTTGCAAATGATAAAATAATTGAATTAGAAAATTTAATTAAAAAATTACAAGAACAAAATAATCTTTTAATTGATGAAAGAAATAAATTTAAAGATGATGTTTTAAAATATAAATTAACAATTGAAGAAAAAGAAAAAAAATATAATGAATTAGGAGAAACAATGAAAAGATTAAGTCAATTTGGTGAAGTAGATTCAAATTATCAAAATTTAATAAATATTATGAAAGATACTAATGTTAAAGAAAATAATAATGAAAATAATAAAGAAATTGGTACTTGGGGAAATATAAATTTTTTAGAAAAAATGAATGAAGAACCAAAAGATATAAATCAATTACAAAAAGAGAATCAAAGATTAAAAATAGAAAAAGATATTTTAGGTGATGAATTAGAAAAAACTAAAAAATTATTAATAATTCAACAACAAATAAATAATGATACTAAAAAAGTACAAGAAATGGATAATCAAAAATATAAATCAGAAATTAAATTTTTAAAAGATCAAATTATAAAATTAAGAGATTTAATAGATAAAGATAAAATACCAATTCAAATAGAAAATATAAATAAAGATGAAACAATATCAGAAATATCAATAAATAAAGAATCAAAAGATAAAGAAAAAGAAATAAATTTATTAAGCTCATCACAAAGAATGCTTGATTCAAAAATAACAGGATTTTCAATTGATTCAGAAAGTGATTATGGAGAAAATGAAAATGCATTAGATTTATATATTACTTATGGTACATATGATAGAAATATTGTAGAAAGTGAATTAAATATTGATTTAGATAATTTTGTTTCTTTCTTAACTGTTGATTTTTATTTACATGAAACACAATGTAGTAATTTAACAATTGGTCCTAGGCCAAATTATAATTTGCAATTAACATTTAAAGTAATTGCAGATGAATATTTTATTAATTTCTTAGAAGGTGATTATATAATTGTTGAATTATATACTATGAAAGATAATATACAAAAAATAATTGCAAATGGTAAAATTGAATTAGTACAATTAATAAAAGCAGAAAATAATAAAAATAAAAGAGTTGTTAATGGGAATATTGAAATGTTTTTAAGTGCTGATTCAAGAATTAAATTATGTGATATAAAATATAAAATGAGAATGAGAAAATCTATAATTAACATATTAAATTGGATTGAAGAAAAAAAACAAATTGCAAAACAATTATCTCCTTTAAATGAAGCAAATATGAATATTTTAGATGAAAATTTAAGAGGAAAACAAATAAATAGTAGACAACAAGATGTAATTGAATTTTATGAAAGTAATAAAAATAAAAGAGTTTATGTTATTAAAATTTTAATTATTAGAGCTGAAAATTTAATTTTAAGTTTTCCTTCAAGAAAAATGTATCCTTATCTTTATTATAAATTTTATAGAAAAAATGAACATTTTTCTCAAATTTTATCAAATATAAATGATGAATTTAATGATTTAGCACAATTTACTTGTATTTATAATAATACATTTCATGATTATTTATTAAATGAAACTTTAGATGTATATATTTTTGATAGTGCAAAACCAATTAAAGTTGATATAGGAAAAGATGTAAAAATGATAAGAGAAGAAAATGATAATGATTTAATTGGTATATGTAAAATAAATTTAAAAAGTTTAATTTTTTCAGGGAAAATTGAAGGTAAATTTGCAATATTAAATGAAAGTTTAAGTAATGTAGTAGGAAATTTAATAGTTAATATCAATTGGGAAGAAATAAATAAATTTCAAGAAAATTCTATTAATCAAAATATTAATATTATAAATATAAATGAAGGAATTAATCCTTTATTAATAAAATTAGCTTCTTTCTTAAGAGAAAAAGGTTTAAATATGAATTCTGCATTTAGATTATTTGATTCATATAATCAAAATTATATTACAATAGATTCATTTAGAAATATATTAGCATCAATACAATATACTAAATCAGATGAAGAAATATTAAAATTAATTCAAATTATTTTTGGTAATAAAACAATGATATATAAAATTGATTTTGAACAAGTTTTTGATGGTTTATTACCAATTGATAATAAATTAAATTATCAAAATCAAAATATTAATAATTCTTCTTTTTATAAAAATAATTTAATTGAAAGTAATCAAGATATGCAATTTTCTATTGATAGACAATATGAAACTCAAGATTTTAATAATTTAAATAATAATGATACGAATAATAATATAAATAATAATTTTAAATCTGATAATATGAATCAAGAAAATAATTATAAATCTGGATTTATAAGTAATTATTATAATCAAAATATTGAAGTAAAAACAAGAAATGTAAAAGAAATTATGAAAAGTACAAATGATTATTTAAATAAATTTGGACCTAATAATGTTATTGATATATATAAAATGTTTGATTCAGATGGAAATAATTTTGTTGGTAAAAAAGAAATGGCTAATGGATTTGGAAGATTAGGTGTTGAATTAAACAATAATGAATTAGAAAATATTTGGAATGAAATTGTTAATTATGATACTCAAGCTGAACATTTCGATTTTATAAAATTCAAATTGTTTTATAACAAACATAGATTTGATTCTTAAATTTATTTTATTAATAAATGTTATTTTTTTATTAAAAAATTGAATTTATAAATCAAAAAAATTTTCATATATTTTAATAAATTTAATTAATTATAATTTTTTCAATTGGAATATATTAATTAATTATTAATTGATTAAAGAGAAAAATATTATAAAATTATTGATTTAAATTGTTTTTTTGGGAAATAAATATATATTTTAAAATTGAATTACTTGGAATATTTTTATGGATTACAATTAATTAAAATATATTTAATTAATTCAATAATTTAAATTGTTAATTATAATAATGTAAATAATTTTAATTAAAATTCTTAATAGAAAATAAATATTTTAAGATTTTTTATTTTTTGTTTATTTAATTTAAAATGAAGAATTAAAAATTTCTTTAATTAATAAATTATAATGGAATAAAATTTATATAATTTTTTTTTCAAAATAAACATTATATTTTTTTTATTATTCATAAAGTTATTTTATTATTCAATAAACAATAATGGGAAATTTAGGAGATTGTAATTGTAAATGTAAAGATAATAAACAAGAAGGAGAAGTGAATTTACCAACAACAAAAACAAACTTAAATGATATACAAAATCAAGAAATATCAAATAATAAAAATTTGAATGATTTATTTAAAAAAAATCCAATTCCAATAAAAGATAATGAAAATAATGAAGTGTACTTAAATGATATATCTGAAATAAAATTAAATGATTTTGATGAACAAAATAGAAACATTATAAAATCAAAAGGAGAAACAGAAAAAAGAACAAGAGAAAATTCAATAAAAAAAAAGAAAGAAGAATTAATAAATGCACTTGAAAATTATTATAATTTAAATTATTCAACTCAAAATAAAGAAAATATAAATACAAATAAAAAAAATGAAAATGATAATAGTTTAGATAATCTTTCAATAAAAAATGTAAAATCAGAAATAAATTCAATAAAAAAACAAAAAAATTTATTTGATCCTTTCCCAAAAAATAATAATAACTTAGAATCAATAAATAATAAAAAAATGCAAAGTCAAAAATTAAATTTTTTCTTTAATAAAAATAAAACATATGTAGGAAAACATACTCCAGTAATCTTTAACAATAAAATAAATAACAATGTTGAATTAAATAAAACTAATTCAACAAAAGAAAATAATATATCTTTTATATCTCAACTTTCACAATTTAATACTGAAAATTGTAAAGAATTTTTAGAAAAATATCATTTAATTTGTTCTCATTTAACAATAGATATTCCAATTAATGATATTATTAAAAATATTAATTTATTACATAAAGATTCATTAAATCCTGTTTTATTTCATAGTGAATTAAATAGAGTTCAATTTTCTGGAGGAAGAGTTATTTCTAAAAAATATATTGGAAGATTTTTTTCTAGTACTAAAAATGAAATTAATATTTATGCTTCTAAAGAAAAATTTATTACTTTACAAAATCCTCTTCAAACTTTTCTTTATAAAAATATGAATAAATCTTGTTTAGTTGAATTTGAATTAGGAAAAAAAAATAATAAACATTTAACACCAACTTTTAATAAAAAAAAAGACCCTTTTCATTTTATGATTTATTTTAAAAATGAAACTTTTGAAATTTTAAGTAGTGAAAATGAAGAATTAATTGGGAAATGGGTAACATTAATAAATTATTTAATTGATGTTCAAAATAAAAAAGAAATAAATAATGATTGAGATGATTTCTTTTAAGAAATAAAATATTTTTTTATTGTTATCATTATTTAATGTTAACTGTATTTATATATATAAAAATTTAATTATTTGAATATAGTTTTTATGAATGTTTTATACATTATTTAAAATAAATTAATAATTATTAAATTTAATTTTATTTTTTTCCTAATAATATATTTTAATGAAAACTAGAAATGTTGATTCTATTGTGAATGAAATATATACTTGTTTACCAAATGATAGAAATAAATTTGATAGAATAATGAATAATTTAAGAAATGAAATTATTGGTGATTATAGTAAATTTGATAATTTTCAACCTCCAAAAATATTATCATCAAATGAATATTTTCAAAAAAAAAATTATTCGAATCAACAACAAAATTTAAATAATTATCAAAATTATCAAATGGATTCAAATATAAGTAATTCAAATTCTAATTTTAATTTAAGAAATACTAATAATTTTATGTATTCTCAAAATGAAAATTTAATGAATAATAATTTCAATTATCAAAATCAAAATTTAAATAATCCAAATTTTCAAAATCCAAATTTTATGAATAATAATAATAATAATCAAAATTTTCAAAATCCAAATTTTATGAATAATAGTAATAATAATCAAAATTTTCAAAATAATATGATTAATCAAAATTATATTTCAACTCTTCCAGAAGGAGAATTTTTAAATATGAAACCATTTCAACCAAAAAGTAATCATAAAATAATAACAGATGTTCATGCAAATACAAAATATTATTATCCAGAAGAATTTCATTCATTATCAAATGATTATAATAGACAAAAAGATATGGAATGGAATAATAGAGCTAATAATATTATTTATAATACTATGAAAAATAATTGGAATGAAGATTATTTAAAATTAAGTGATAATATAAATCAAATGAGAGCTTTTGATTATAATATGAATAAACAAAATACAATGAATAATAATAATTTAAGTAATTCTAATAGAAATGACTATTTTAGAAATAATACTTTTGGGAATAATCAAAATATGATGAATAATGTGAATGAGTTTAATAGTAATTTTAATAATTTATAAAGTAATTCTAAGCTTAATGAAAATAGAAATTATCTTTATCAAAATTTAAATATTAATATTTTTCCTTAAAAAAATAAATAAAAAATTAGTTATTTTTATTTAAATTTTTTTTATCTAATTTTACAAATTTATTAATAAAATTTTTAATTTAATTTATCTATTTTATTTTATATTTTAAATATTAAATATTAATTATAATTATGTAAATATAATATATTATTTTAAATATTTTTTTATTAAATCAGTTTCTTTTTCTTTTGATTTTATTAATTCTTTCATCTTTCTTTCTAATTCAAATTGTTCTTTTTCTTTATGTTCAATTTCGATTTTTTGACATACAATTTTTCCTACTAATTTTTGATTTTCATTAATTAAATCCATTGCTTTTTTTTCTAGTAATTTATATCTAATAATCTTTTCTATATAAATATTTAATTCATCTTTTTTATTTAAAAATTCTTCCTTCTTTTTATCATAAATATTTTTCTTAGTTTTAATTAATTGTTCAGTTTCATTATTTTCTTTAACTAATCCTTCATAAAAATTCATTTTATTATGAATCTCTTTTTCTAAATTTTTAATAAGACTTTGATTATTCATATATTCTTTTACTACATTATCAGAATCTTCACTCATTTTTTCATTTTTAAATTTACATTTAACTATCAATTGATTTGTATTAAATGATTTTAAAATATCCAATAAAGGAACATTTTCAAATATTTCTCCAATTTCAAATTCTTTTATTTTTACTATAATATTTTCTAAAGTTGGTTTATAATGTTCTTCTAAATAAAAATTTATTAAAATATATTCTTTTAAATTTTCTATTGTATATTCAGTATCATGTAAATTAAATTGAATTTCAATATCATTTCCATATACATTTTTAATTTTTATTAATATTACATTTAATATTTCATCCATTTAATAAAATTCCAAAAAGGAAATATTATATATTGAAAATATATTTAATAAAAATTATATTTTTAAATTAACATGAATATGAATCTTGGGATAAGAAGAAGTTTTTCTAAAGATTTAAAGGACCTTCCAAAAGATGTATTTAAAGATAATTCATTAAGACAATCAATAAGAGATTTATCAATGTTTTTAAATAAATCAATTGTTAAAGATAACAGTTTAATTTCTGTAATTTCAAATTATTTAAAAGAAAAAAATGAAATATTTACAATAAAAGGAAAATTTGAACTTAATATTTTTTTACTTTCTGTAATGATAGAATTTTGTTCTCAAATTAATATAATGCAAAATATTAGTAAATTAACATTTGAAATTATTAGTAAAGATAAAAAATTAAAATATGATGTAACAAATAAAGAAAAAGTTATTAAATTTTTAAAATCTTTTTATGATTTTTATGAAAATAAATTAGAGTTTACTAATCAAGATTTTGTAAATTGTATTTCTACTGATAATAATATTCAAGACTCATTTATTTTAGCATTAAATAAAATATTACTTTATTGTAATAGAAATGGTTTTTCACAATTTTTTTCTAAATATTTTTCAAAAGAAAGTGAAAATTATGATATTGGAATTCCAATAATAAAATTACTTTATGCTTTTTATAGTATTCAAAGATTTGTTTTTGAAGAAAATAATACTTATTCAGAAAATGATAAAAAATTTATTAAAAATGCAATTAATTATTCATATCCTTTTATATTAGATTTTTTAATTAATATTATTTTAGAATATAATCCGAAAAATACTGCCATTTATCTTGTAAAAAAAGATGAGAATTGTTTTTTTTTTAATGAATTATCATATGAACCTGAATTAAGAAAAAAAATATTAGAAATGTTTAAAAAAAGTTATTATAATGAAGAACAATTTAAAATAGTTAGTAATTATTTACAAGAAAATAAATGTTTAGAAGGAATTTTAAGTAAAATAAAACAACAATATCAATTTCAAAATAAATCAAAACAAAAAACAAATTTTATTTCAGAAATAAAATCTATATTTTTAATAAAAAATGAATTTAATATTTTAGATAATGAATTTATATATGATGTAGTTCAATTTATTTCTCATTTAATAGAAAATTCAAATGATATAAAAAATAATAACACTAATTTTTATGATGAATTCATTCAACAATTTATTTATGATACAATAAAAAATAATTCAAAAAATAAAAACTTAAAATATGATTTAATAAATTTTCTAATTGAATTACTATTAAATATATCGGATAATTCATTGCAAAAAAAAACATTTCACATTTTATTTGAAATAATAAATAATATATCAAATTATAAAGAAATTCAATTAAATACACATCTTTTAGATAATTTAAATGAAATATGTAATTGTGATAGGGAAATAGTTTCATATTTTTTTTTATTTTTAATGTCAATAGAAGGTTATTATGCATCAATTGAATTAAAAAAAATAATCGAATCATTAAATAAATATTCTAATATTGAAAGTCTTAAAACACTTTTTGAAAATATAATAAAATATCATGAAAAAAACTCAATTTCATTTATTGAATTTGCAAAAGATTTTATTCCAAAATTATATGAAATGATTGATAGTTATGTTAATAAAAGAAAAAATGTTGTTAAAAAAGAAATACTTGAATGTATAATTGATTTTTGTGGAGTAATAATAAATAAAAATTCAAAAATTTTTATTATTTTTGAAGATGATAGATTTAAAAATTTAAAATTTGAACAATTTTTTCAACCATTAATAAATTCAAATGATAATTATTCAATTGGATATAAATTAATAAAAATATTTTTGGATAATTTAAATAATGAAAGAAAAATAAGAGATATTTCAATTAAAAATTTAGTTAATTTAATTCTTAACAAATATGCAATAATTACTAGTCAATTTGAAGTTGAAAATTTACCAATTACTTTAAATGAAATTAAATATATTTATGAAACTTTAAAATCTTTATTTTCAAAAAATAAACTAAAAGAACCTTTAAATGATAATTTCAAAAAATGTATATATAATTTATGTGATTATTTATCCAAATGTAAAGATGATTTTAATGAAGAAATTCATAAAACATTAAAATTTTATTTTGAATATATAATGTCTATTATTATAATTCATAATGATAATATTTTAAA
>JAEEGK010022111.1_pt1 | contig 13391 bp, 8 predicted proteins | sample 8958771 | NCBI WGS metagenome assembly JAEEGK01 (sample SAMN16246547, study PRJNA631951) | gut metagenome | biome: gut microbiome; feature: rumen; material: SC-attached | host: Bos | place: Iran: Karaj | collected 2018-10 | reverse complement strand
TTCAAATCTCTTTAATTTATTTTCTAAATCAACTTCTTTTAGAGCACGAACTTTCCTTTGTAAAGTATCAATAAAATGTTTAGAATCAAAAGCATCATAAGGAGGAATTTCTTGTCTGAATTTCATAGGAGCATACATTTCTTGAAAATGACTTGATTTTTTCAGGGAAATATTTTCAGGATTAACACCTTTCTTTTCTAAATTACTTCTAATTTCATAAAGTAAATTTGCTATCACTCCTTTTTTTTGATTCATTATTGAAGTTGCAGTATTTGTATCAAATTTAACTCCTACATTACGAAGAACGTCATGAAGAATTCTAAAATTATTTACCATTGCTTCTCTGTCATTTCTATCTTGGAATGCTTCTAAATTTGTTAATTGATTAAATTTGTGAAGAAGCTCTCCTAATAGGTATCCATTTGAAAAATCCTTCTCCATGTTTGTTATCTTTTTCGATAAATCTACTTCAGTGTTTAACCATGTCATTAGGATTGACGACATTTTTTTTTTATTTTAATTTGTGTAACTGATTTTTATATTAATTTTAAATGTTTATGGTATTTTTTTATTTTTTTTTTTTAAATGTTTTTTAATTTATTTAAAAATAAAATAGATGAGTAATTATTTATATATTTAATTGAATTTATTTTATATTAAAGAATTATTATTTGAAATATTATATTATTTATTACATTCATTATTTGGATATCTAATTTCAAATAATTTATTGTTTCCATTTTTTTGAGTAACAGAAAAAAGAGGTTTATATATATCATATTTTACTTCAAATTTTGGTTTATTATGATTATTGTTTAAATTTTTTTTTACGTCATTTTTCATTTTTTCAAAAAATTTTTTCTCATTTATATTTCTTTTTTCTTTTTTTTGAAATACATTTCTAGAATTTTGAACATTTAAATTAGGAATTTTTTGAGGAATAGAAAATTGAATAGGATTTAAATTAAATATATTATCATTTTTTTGCTCATATAAATTTAAATTAATTGTATTCATTAAATTATTTTGTTCTATATATTTCCAAAAATTTTGATTACAAACTTGTTCCATTAAATTATCTATATTTTTCATCATATAATTGGAAAAAAATTTTTGTAATTTACTATAATATTGAATTGCAGTCATTTGCTTTTTTAAATTATCAGTTAAATAAAATAAATAATCAATTTTTGAGTCTTTTTTATTTCTAATATTTTCTCCATTTATCTTTTGTTCTTTTATTATTGATTCAAAATATTCAATTGCTTTTATTAAATTTGATATTAGAAGAAAAATATTATCTAAATTTTTTTTATTAAATAATTGATATGTTTCATTTAAATTTAAAAAAGAAGAATGTAAATTTTTTGATAATGAATTTTGATTATCCATTGTAAATAAATTTTGATTATTTAAATTTTGATTTTCGAAAAATTGATTTTCTTGATTTTCAGTGTTAAAAAATTGAGGAAAAATATTTTGAGACATTATTAAATAACTTTTTTTTTTATTATATATTAAAATACCTCATTTATTATTTCATTACTAATTTTTAAAAAAAATAAAAATAATAATTATTAATAATATACATATAATTTTATAATAGATTTAAAAAAATTTTATTTTTAATAATTAATTTTTATTTTCTATTTCTTTTTCCTTTTCTTTTTTTTTATCTAATTTACTTTTATAAAATTCAATAATTCTTTCTTTATGTTTATTAAAAATAGAAACTAAATCAATAAATTTAATTATTTCTTTTTCATCATTAACTTCAAATTCATCATAATCAATTTTATAATAAAACATAAAACAAATATTTATATAATTACAAAATAAAATTTTTTTTTCATTTTTTTTAAACAATTGAATAACTTTATCATCTTTATCATTTCTATCAATTAATAAAATATTTATATTTTTAATTAAATCACTATTTTCGCCTTTATTAATTTCTTCATTATTTTCAATTAATTCACCTCCTAATTTTTTAATTTGAATTTTAATATTATTTCTCAAATAAATTTTATCACATTCTGCAATTTTTTCATCTTGTAAATAATAAAACTTCTCATTATTAAAAACAGAAAATAACTTTTCTTTGATAATAATACACACACTTTTTTTCAATTTATTTCTTTCATAAAAATCATAAAATTCTCCATGAATATAATTTAATAAATTTAAAATAACAAAAAGAACATTATCATAATCATAATTTAAAAAAGGAGCTTTAATATTATTCATATATTCATCAAAGAAAAAAAAATAACCATGAACATTAATTAAATTTTCTTTATTTTCTTTCCAAACATCACTTCTATCATCAATAATAACTACCATATTTTCTTTAGTAGGAAAAACTTTTTTAATAGTTTTATTTTTAATAATACCATTATTAACTTCTCTACTAATTAATCTTTCTGTAGAAAGAGAGTTTGGATAAATATAATTATTAATATATTGAATTATACTCGAAGCATATTCTTGAGCTCCATGAGTATAAGTAAAAATTTCATATTTATTTTCTAAAGAAGAAAAAAATTCTTTTAAATGAACTCTAAATTTAATTATTATTTTATCATATCTTTGTTTATCGTATTTATTCCTTATTCCAATTTCTGATATATTTTCTTTATATTTTTCTTTTAAATAATTATAATCTTCTTTATTCAAATGATATCCACAAGCATGTAAAATTGTATTATCTAAATCAAGTAATAAAATTAATTTTTTTTTATTTAAATATCTATTTATTACCTTTTCTTCCATTTTTTTTGCTGAATTTTTATCAAAGGTTAAATCATTTGATAATGAAGAATAAATTTTATAATTTTCACTTTTTTTTATTTCTTCTTCAGTTCTTTTATAACCACATTTTGCACATAAATTTCCATAAAAAACTTCATGAAGACAAGGAGAAAGTACTATTGATTTTTCTTCTATATTTATTTTTTTTATATAACCAAATATTGGTGATTGAATATAAATTGGTTTTCTTATATTATTTTCTTCTTCTTTTTCATTATTTTCCCTTTTTTTGTAAAAAAATTTTGCTATTTTCACTCCCTTTGAAAAAAATTGTCCTTCCTGAAAAATTGGAATTATTTTTTCCACTTCTGCAGATGATATTGTTATTTTTGTATCCGATAAATTTGTTGTTATATTTATTAGTTGTTCCATTTTAGATTTTTTTTATATTTTAATTAGTTTAAATTAAAAATAATTATTTATTCATTATTTAATCATTTTTTTTATAAATATAATTTAAATAAAAATCAAATTAATTAATGAAAAAAAATCAAATTTTCAAAATTGAAAAAGACGAAAATAAACAATTTAATCATATTGTTGATTGGATGAATAATCCAAAAATTCCAGTAGTAAATTTAACAACATTTATATATTATTCATATCAAAAAATATATCATAGAATATATCTTCAAGCAAGAATAGCAAATGAAGGAACAAGAATGATATTTAATGATATAATAAATGTTTTAAGAACATATGTTGATATAAAATTAGATAATCATTCAATTAGTTATTATATTCAATCTGAAGAAGAAAAAAAAATAAAACAAGAGAAAACAGAAACTTATTTTTATATTGGAAAATATCCTTTAGAAGATACTTATTTAATTGAAATTCCTCAAGATGGAATTTTAAAAATTAAATTAAGACCTATTATTGATAAAAGAAATTTATTAAGATTTGAATTATATGAAGATGAAAATGAAGCTTATAATAATAATGTTGATTTAGATGAAGTTAAAAAAAATTATCATGTAAATTTAGAAAGCAAAAGAGCTAAAGAAAGAACTATTGGAGAAATTATTAAAAAAGTATTTTTATGGAAAAAAATATATCAAGGTATTCCTGATGACAAAGGTAATAAAAAAAAATTGACTTTACAACAAGCTGCTGAAGAAGTTAATTTAAGTAAGAAAAGTTTAGATGAATATTTAAATCAATTATTATTAGGTAAACAATATGGATTTAATTTTAATGCTCATAAAAATGATAAAGTTGGTATATTAAGAGGATATGTTAAAAAACAACAAAATAAAGAAAAAGGAAATAATGATAATAAGTTAAAAACCCAGAAAAACAAAAATAAAAAAAATAAAAAATAAACTATTTTATAAATATAAATTAAAATATAAAAATATAATAAAACAAAAAAAAATTGAAAAAGTAAAAAATATTATAATGATGTATTCTAAAATTTTAAATTTAACTAATTTAATAAAACAAAAAAAACAATGTCAGAAAGTACAGAAGAACACATAATTATTAATACCACCTTTATTAGATTATGAAATTATAAAAACCAAGGAATTAAATTATTATCTCAACAATAGATGAATTATTAGAAGAATAAATGAATTAGAAATTGAAATGATAGATAATGTTAAATTAACAAATAAAATAAATAAATTAACTATATAATAAAAAAAACAACATCAGAATTCTAACTTTTAGCACAAATAAGTAGAATCTGATATGAATTCAAATAAAAGAAATCAAACTTTTTTTGAAAGAAACTGGAAAATAGATGAATTAAAATCTAAATAAATCATATTAAAAAAGAAGCAGAATAAAAAGATTATTAAATGTAATAAATGAAAATTTGTTTTTAACAATAAAGAAATTATAGATTTAAATGATAATTATATAATATTATAACAAAATCTAATTATAATAGGGGAGATATTGAAAAGTTAAAAAATGAAAGTATAAATCATAAAAATAAAGTTAATGAATTTAATCATTAAATAAATGTCTGAATTTCAAATTGAATTTAATTTAAATTTAATTCTAAAGTTTAGAAAAAAGAATTAAATGAAAAAAAATGGAAAAATTATTGAATAAAATAAATTAATCAAGAATTCAAATAAAAATAAAAATATTTTGAAGGAGAAAAAAATTGAAAATTTAAATTAAATTATTAAAGATATGAAACAATTTATATTTAAGAGAAAAGTGATAATGATTAAATAAAGATTTAGAATCTAAAAATAACGAAATAAATATATTAAAAGAAAATAATGATAAACAAACCTTCTTAAAACACAAAAATAATGCTTTGAAGAAAAAAGAAAATATTGAAAAAAATACAGGTTAAAAACATATAATTCAAATACTATCAATCAAAAAAAATAATTTAATTCAAACTAGATATCATTACTAGAAATAATATAAATTGATTTATATGAGTTGTCAAATAATAATGATAATATTAATCTAAATACGAGTTTTATGACTTATAACCCAGGAAAAAAAGTGTTTTAATTATTTCTAATTTTGATAAAGATGATTCTTTTAAATATAGTTATTATTTAATTGATAATTTTTAAAGAATGCCATTAATAAAGTGATTTTCAAAGTGAATATACAAATCTTCTTTAAAATAAATATTTGTTTCTGTTTTTTTATTTAAATACCAAATAAAACAATCTTTTTTCAATTTTTATATAATCATCAAATAAATGCTTATGTAATTAAATCTATATTAATTCAAAAAAAATTTTTTAAAAAAATGGAATATTTAAAAAAATTAGATTATTTATCATATCAAGCTCATTTCACCTTTAATGAAAAAGGAGATAAAAGATATAAAACAATATTAGGGGGAATATTAAGTTTAATATCAATATTATTATCGATGGGTTTTTCCTTATATTTCTTACAAAGATTTATTTTAAAAAAAGACTCGTCAATAATGACATCGACAGAGAAAAACTATAATATAACAATACCTAATTCATATAAACTTCCATTTATTTTAAGATTAACAGATATTTTTTCAATTCCAATTTCAGATAATGTATATAATATAACTTTATTAGTTTGGTATAGTTATTTCAATGAAAAAAAAAATGAATTAATTCAAGATTATGATATTGTCTTAATTGAAAAATGTAATATTGAAAATCACTTTAGTGAATATAAACAATATTTTTCTAAAATTTCTAGTTTAGATTCTTATTATTGTCCAATTCAAAGATTAAAAAATCAAAGTTTATTCGGAATTTATGGTGATAATCATCCTTTTATTTATTATACTTTTTATTTCTCAAAATGTGAAAATATAACTCACAATAATTTATGTTTACCAAAAGAAAAAATTGATTCTATTTTATCAAATGCTTATTTAGATATTAAATATTTAACTTATTCATTTAATTATAAAACTAATGATATGAAAAATTTAGAAATTCAAAGTGATAGATATTTTATTTCTACTAAAATATATAAAACAATTTGGTTATATTTTAATTTAATTAATTTTATAGATGATAAAGGTTATCTATTTAGTAATTATAAAAAAGAACAATTTCATCAATTTGATTATGGTAAAATTGATTATGATTTAGTTAATTTAAATTTAAATAATAATACAGAAATTTATTTAAGTCTTGCAATATTAAATAATGGAAAAATTATAACGGTTAAAAGAAATTATTTAAAATTTCTTGATTATTTAGCTACTTTAGGAGGAGTAATTAAAGCTATTTCTTTTATTTTTTATTCTATAAATTATTTTAATTCTAGAAATTTATATTATAAAGCTGTTATTAAAGAGTATATTATTGAAAATCAAATTAAAAATCATAAAATCATTAAATTAAATTCTTTAAATAATGTTTTTGATAAATCTAAAGGAAATCTAATTCAAAGTGCAATGAGTTTAAATGAACTTTCACACAAGAGAAATAAAATTCCTTTAAATAAAAAAAACTCTTATATATTAGATAAATTAAAACAAAAAGAAAAAATTGAAAAAATTTTTCGATTTTCTTTTTTACCTTTAATTTTTTTACCGATAAGAAAACATGATAAAAAAATTATTTTTTGGAATATTAAAATCATTAATAGAAGATTAAATATTATTAATGTTTTAAATGTATTAGAAAGAAGTGAACAATTAAGAAAAGATTTTGATAAAGAGCAATCAAATATAAATGTATCTGAATCTTTGATATCTCCTCAATTAAAACATATTAACACTAAATTTAATAATAATTATATAAATAATAATAATAAAGGAACTAAATCATTCATAATATAAAAATATATAAATATATAAAAATTAAATTTATATTAAAATAATAAATCTATAAATATAAAGTTTAACCAAAAAAAAATATATTTCATTTAAGTTCAACTTTATAATAACATTTATAATAAATTAATTATCTAATTATAATTTATTTAAAAATTCATAATTTTAATGAAAATATCACATACAAGAAAAACTCATAACAATGAAAAGCAAAAAGAAGATTCAGCAAGAATAAGTTTATCACTAAGTAAAAATGATTGGATAAAAGAAAGAGAAACTTTATATGTAAATAAATAATAAAAATAACTTTCATTTAATAGAATCAAATTCACGAAATGAGTAAAGAAATAGAGTTTTTAAAAAAGAAAAACCAAGAATTACAAAATCAATTAAATAATCAAATAAATAATAATTCTGAAAATAAAACAGAAGAAAATAATAAAAATACCTTAACATTAAATTTAGAAAGAGTGTAAATAATATTATATAATATATAATAAATATATTTAAAGTTCATCTAGAGTTCATAAAAGAATTGCAAGTGAAATGTTAGCATCAAATAGGAAAAAAAAATTAAAACAAAATTCAGATGATATTACAAGAGGAGGATTATTTAAAAGAATAATGAAACAAAAACCAAATTCATTTGGTGAATATACTAATAAAATATTAGAAAATAAATTATTAACAAATATAATTAAAGAATTTAGAAAAGATATTATTGAACAGAAAATAATTCCAACAAATAAAGAAAATACTCAAAAACCAAAAAAAATATTATTAACGATGAATAATAATAATAACAATAATAATACTTTTCAAAAAACAAATTATAATAAAACAATAGAAAATATAAATATAAATAAAACAGAAAGATCAAATAATTCATCATACGAGAAAAATTTGAATGAGAATATAAATAATAATAATTTTAACATAAATATATCAGATCAAATAAATGAATCAAGTGAAAATAATCATACTCAAGAAACAATATTATTAAAGCCAAATTATTCAATATCAAATTCTTTAAGTCAAAGTACAAGTAATCAAAATTTAAATAAAAATTCAAGTAATTCTCTTTTAAATTCATCATCATTTAATTTTGAAAACCACATAAATAAAAATAATTTATCTCAAAATCAAACATCTAATAAATCAAATAAATCAAATATATCAAATTTAAGTCGTTCAAGTATAATATTTCAGCCACAAACTCAGAAAAAAAGTTCATCATCTTTAAATTCTTCAAATTCAAAATATGCATATAATCCAATTTCAGTATTAAAATTTCATTTAGACACAGTGAGAGATATATATATAGATCCAAATAATAAAATATTAACTTCAGTAAGTGAAGATACTTGTCTTTGTTTTTGGGATTTAGAAAGAATATTAAAATATTATTATAAAGAAAATCCAGAACCATTTTTAACATTTAGAATTCATACAACTCCAATTTTTACTTTAACAGGACCAAAAAAATTTTTTAACTCAAATATGAATGTTTATTCTTCTGGAATTGATGGTGTTATAAGAACTATAAATTTTCCTCCTTTAAATTCTAATAATAATGATGATATTATTAATAAATATACTTTAAATCCTTGGAGAGCACATCAAGATATGATTTGGGAATTAAATTATCATCCAAGTAATAATTTATTATCTTCTGTTTCTTCTGATGGAACTGTAAAAATATTTAAAACATATGAAGAAAATAAAATAAATATGAATGAAAAAAATAATAATATAAAACATTATTATTCTTATGATTCATCATGTAAAAATTTAGTAAGAAATTTCATGTTTAGAAATAGATATTTTAATTTTGTAGAAATACCAACTTCATGTTCTTGGGATTTAAATAATGAAAATTTAATATATGTTTCTCACATAGCTTCATATATAAAAATATATGATATAGAAACAGGAAAAAGTAATGGTGATATATCCTATGAAGTAGAAAAAAATATTCCTTATGAAAGTCAACAAGCAAATAAAATTTTAAGTTTTAATAATAGTTTAATTGTTACTGGACATGAAGATAGACAAATTAGATTTTTTGATAAAAATAATAATTTAATGGTGAAAAATTTTGTTGCTCATACTGATTCTATTTCTTGTCTTTGTAATGGAATTAATGAATATGAATTGTTAACTGCTAGTCATGATGGAACTGTTAGATGCTGGGATTTAAGAGGAGGAAATAATAAATTAATTTTTGATATTCCTGCTCATAGAAAAAAATATGATGAAGGATGTTTAAGTCTTAATTTAATCAAAAGTGAAAATTTAATGGTCACTTCAGGAGCTGATGGAATTATTAAAATTTTCAAAATTTAATTTTTTTATATTTTTTTGAATCTTGATTTATTTATTTATATTTAGAATATTTTTTGGTTTATTAATATTATAAGCTTCTTTTTTTTAATTATCAAATTAACATTTTATAAAAATAATTTCAATTTATTCATTGATTTATTTCTTTTTAAATTCTTTATTATCTTTAATATATTCATTAATTTCATTATCATTCATTAATTACATCAACAAATAATTCAATTAATCATTTAATTTTTATATTTTTTGTTACTCTTTATATTTATGAAGAATAAAATTCAATAAAACAAGAAAATTATAAAATATATAAATAAGAAATTAAAAAAATAAAAAAATAAAAAATGGGAATTGATATTTCATGTTGTCAAGGTAAAATAAAAATATAATAAATAAAAAACAATTTAAATAGGTGAGAAAAAATTAGGAGAAATAAAAGTAGAAAACAATTCAGAAGAGCAAAAATTAAATTTAACGAATGAAAACAATAATACAGGAGACCACAAAAATCTATCATCTATAATAAAGCCAAATCAAGAAAAAAAAGAACAAGTAGAAATTAGAGCATTAAATTTAGAAAAGCAAGTGTCTTCAAAAAAAAGTGGAGAATATATTTTAAATTATCTTTATCAACATAGAAAAAGTTTAAACCAAATAAAACAAAATGATAAAAATTCTGAAAATCAAACAAAAATAGAAGAAATAAAAGATGAAGATTTAAGTATAATAAATTTAAACCATATAATGACAGAAGAAGAAGAAAATCAAATAAGAAAATCATTAAGAAATCATTTTGTATTTAAAGATATAACTCAAGATGTTCTAAATTTAGTAATTAATGAATTAATATATTGTCCTTTTAAAAAAGATACTATAATATATAAAGAAGGTGATGAAGGAAATTTTTTTTATATTATTTGTTCTGGAAGTGTTGAAGCAAAAGAAAAAGGAAATTTTAAAAAAAAATATATTCAATGGGAATGCTTTGGAGAATTAAGTTTAATAACTCAAAATAAAAGAGAAGAAACAATAATTTGCTTAGAAGATGTTTCTGTTTTTACAATAGATGGAGTTTCATTTAGAGATATTCAAAAAAGAATAAATGAAAAAATATTAAAAGAAAGATTTAATTTCTTAAATACTATTTCAATTTTTGAATCACTTGATAATATAAGTAAATATAATGTAGCACAAAAAATAAAATTAAAAGAATTTAAAGTTAATGAAGAAATTATTCATAAAGGTGATGTAGGAGATAATTTATATATAATAAAAGATGGTTTAGTTTCTTGTCGAATTGGAATTAAAGAAATAAGAAAATTAAGTAATAATGATTATTTTGGTCAAAATGCTATTTTAATTGATGTTAAAAGAGGAATGGATATTATTGCCATTCAAAAAACTTTATGTTATGAATTATCAAGAAATGATTTAAAAGATGCTTTAGGAAAAGATTATATTGATGTTATTCTATATTGTTTTTTCAGAAATTCAGTTGATAAAAGTGATTATTTAAAAATTATATTTAATGAAAATATTCTACAAGAAATATTTAAAAATTTCAAAATTAAAATTTATTCTAAAGGAGAAAAAATTTATCAACCTTCAAGTCAAGATAAATTAAAAATAAATAATAAAAGAATGATAGTAGTAATAGAAGGTTCAATATATAAAGAAAGTAATGATGAATTAATAGCAGAAAAAGGGAAAATAATAGGAGAAGAAATATTTAAAGATTATAATAATACTTTACCAGAAGATTTAATTGCTCATCCTGATTGTATTTCTTTAGAAGCTTCAATATTAAGTTTATCTAAAGTTATGAAAATAGATTTAAATCAAGAAAAACCATTAAATTTAATTAATAGAATTGGTAAATTAAAGAAATTATCCTTATTTAAAAATTTATCTGAAAAAACTTTAGAATTAGTTGCTTCTAAATTAAAAAAAGTTAAATTTGATGAAAATAAAATTATTGTTAATGAAGATACTATTGGAGATACATTTTATTTAATTTCAAAAGGAAGAGTAAGAATTACAAAAAATGGAATTTATATTAGAGATTTAGATAGTGGAAATTGTTTTGGTGAAAATGTACTTTTATTAAGTAATGTTAAAAGAACTGCTACTGTTATTTCAATTGATAAAGTAGTGTGTTATGTTTTATCAAAAAGTGATTTTGATATTATTTTAGAAGATAAAACAATGAAAAAATATTTATTAAAAAAATTTGCTTTACAAGATACTTCAATTACCTTAAAAGATTTACATTATATTAAATTTTTAGGTAAAGGAAAATTTGGTTCTGTTTCTTTAGTTCATAATCATAAAAATATATATGCAATAAAAGCAATATCAAGAAAAAGTGTAGAAAAACAGAAAATATTAGCAAAATATTTTGTCAATGAAAGAAGAGTAATGTTATCTTTAGATCATCCATTTATAATAAAAATGGTAAAAAGTATGAAAAACGATTTATTTTGTTTTCTCTTAATTGAATATGTAGAAGGAAAAAGTTTAGATGATTATTTATCATCTCGAATGCAAAAAAAAAATGTATTTGAAACTCAATTTTATATAGGTTCAATGCTATTGATGTTAGAATATTTACAAAAGAAATTTATAGCACACAGAGATATTAAACCAGCAAATATAATGATAGATACAAATGGATATTTAAAAATGATAGATTTTGGAACTGCCAAAGTTTTAATAGATTATACTTCAACTGTTATTGGAACTCCACATTATATTGCTCCTGAAATATTACAAGGTAAAGGTTATTCTTTAAGTTGTGATTTTTGGTCTGTTGGAATTTGTATGTATGAAATTTTTTATGGGGTTTATCCTTTTGGAAATCATGCTCATGAAGTTATTGAAATTTATAAAGAAGTTCTACATAAAGATTTTAATTTTCCTGATGATAATACTAAATTTAAAAATGTTAATGATTTTATTACTAATTTACTTACAAAGAAAGTTAATAAGAGGAATTGTAATATTAATAATTTGAAACAAATGAAGTTTTTCGAAGATTTTGATTTTGAGAAATTAAATAATTTTGAATATACTCCTAATTATATTCCTCCTAATGTTGATTTAAATAAATATTTGAAAATTAATTCTCCTTATGAAAATATAGTTTCTCATGAAAATATTAGTAATAGTTCCACAATTAAAAAAGGAAAAAAAGATTATGTTCCTCCTGATTATGATAAAAATTGGGCAGATGAATTTTGAATTTTATTTATTATATCAAAATGAATTTTTATATAAGTGTAAAAAAGTAGTTTAAAATAAAATGGGAATTACCATAAATTGATTTAAATATTGTGATATATGTACAATTTTATATAATTGTTTAATTATACATATTTTTCTTTTTAACATATTATATTTTTTTATTCACATCTAAATTATAAAAAACCTGATTTAATTAAAATAAAAAAGAATAATTAATAAATTAAAATAATTAAATAAAAAAAAATAAATCCAAAAATCTTAATAAAAAATATTTAAACTCCAATGTCGGGAAAGAAAGAAAACAAAGTAAAAGTATATACAAAATTTCAAGAATTGATTCAAAAATACAAGAATATTCTTTTATGTGACATAAAAGAACTTCCTGCAGATGTAGTTCATAAAATTCGTCATTTATTACTTAAACAAGACACAGAAACTATATGTGGAAAAGCAACAGTGATGGTAAAATCAATAAATGATTTTTTAGAACATTCAAAAGATAAATTACCAAAACATTTGTCAGAAGAAAATTTAAAAAAAATGAAAGATTTATTACAAAAACTTCAAGTAATGATGATTTTTACAAATAAAGAATTAAGTGAAATTACTGAAATTATTAATAAATTTACTATTGAAAAACAAGCTAAACCAGGTCAATTATCTCCTATTGAAGTTATTATTCCTGCTGGTCCTACTGGAATGGATGCTTCTCAAATTGAATATTTTCAAGCTTTGAAAA